>JAESFJ010000117.1_pt1 | contig 102241 bp, 99 predicted proteins | sample 9266161 | NCBI WGS metagenome assembly JAESFJ01 (sample SAMN14506165, study PRJNA617096) | algae metagenome | isolation source: Calothrix sp. FI2-JRJ7 and co-occurring heterotrophs from granitic desert soil | place: USA: Red Pass Lake area, Fort Irwin, California | collected 2000-06-01
CCTGTAGTGAGCTAGTAAATGAGTTAATGAAATTAAATCTCAATAAACGCAAGTATTATCAACGAGGCATGAGAGCTATGAATCTTATTGAATCTATGTTGTAGGCGCCTTTGTCACCCCTTCAGATCATCACGAGAGCGAGCGACAGCAGCAATTAAGGCATCTAGCTCACCTGTCGGTCTACCTATTTGTTTGAGTTCGCTTTGAATTTTGCCGAATTCTACAGCAGCATTTAAATCAAACGGTTCAATATCTATTAACTCTGTGAACTGCTGCAAACTTTGCAAATTTTTCTCAAACTGTCGAGAACCGTAAACTCCTTTGTAAAGTTCAGACAGTACTATTGTTGAAATATAGCACTGGCTAAAAACACGATTAAATCGAGCCATAACTTTACGATTTTCGTTTAGCAATGCAACACAAATGTTAGTATCTAATAGATACATTACCTGTCATCCTGATTATCCATTGAGTCTACCACCCTACCACGATAAGCATGACGTTGCTCGTCAATTTCTTCAAATATTTGTTTTAGATCAGGTTGGTCTTTCCATGCACCGAATAATTGATTTAGTTTGGCTAATCTATCTTCATCTGTTAAGTTATGTTTTGTTTCATCGATTTTATTTGAAGATATTTTAAATTCTACTATAACTTCTGTTCCATCAGGCACGTTACTGATATCTTCTAGAAACTCTATAGATTGACTACGTTTAATTCCTTTAATTTTCATATAAATTTATCTCCTCAAAGATATCGACGAATTGAATTATCAACTGCTCAATTATAGCAATTGTAGCGCAAAATGCCTGTTGACGTGCGGAGATATGTGGACAAAGAAAGGCGAAGCACTATCATTATTTGGTAACGATGAAGGTATTTTACAACTTTACGAGCAAGTAATAGCTTATCTAATAACCCATGAGCATCTGTAATTTATCATTGTTTTGAAATACTTTAATACTAGCAGGTGGTTTCGGGTTAGGCGCCGTTGGTTGTAGCGTTAGTCCTAACCATGTAACATCATGCCATTCGCCACATTTATATCCGGCATTTTTATAAGTACCAACGTGCTGAAAGCCTAATGATTCATGCAGGCGCATACTTGGTATATTAGGTTGTGTTACACCTGCGTATGCATTGTAATAACCTTGCAGTTTTAAGACATCAAATAAAGTAGTATATAAACTTTTTCCAATTCCCATACGTCGTGCGCGCTCATCTATATAAACGCTGACATTTACAGACCATTGATAAGCTACACGTTCATGATGCGGCGCCGCATAAGCATAACCTAAAACTTGATTATCAGAACAATACACCAACCAGGGATACTGAAGAAGAAGTTTGGTTATACGCTGTTGCATTTCTTCAACAGTAGGCGCCGAGGTTTCAAATGTTATTGGTGATGATAGGCAAAATGGAGCGTATATGCGGAGAATAGAAGTAGCGTCATCAAGTGTGGCAAGACGAATCATAAAAAATTAAATCATCAATATACTTAACAAAAATGAATATTCTGTTTTTTAACTTAATTTTAAGTTATTAATGCTCAATTTAAATCAATAAATATGCGTGCTTATATTCAGATAGAATAACATTCATCGAGTCAATGCACGTGTTTGCTTTTACTAAAGCCATCGGAGTACAAATTATGTATTTACATGTCAAAAAAGATTACAGAATTTCTTATAATAAAAAGACTTGTTTACCATCTATCTTTAGATATATTTAATATAAACATATATTTGTTATGAATAACAATGATAAACCCAGTAACCCTTCAAGAAGAGGGTTTTTAGCTCAGTTTGCGGCGGCAGCAGGAGGCGCCGTTGCTCTTCCATCGTTAGTTCAAGCGACTCAAGACAAAACTACTGTAAAGGTTGGAATGGGAGAAGTACCTGTTAATTTGAATATTAATGGTAATAAATATACCCTATCAATTGAGCCGCGTGTGACTTTGCTTGATGCTTTACGCGAACGGTTAAAACTTACAGGTAGCAAAAAAGGCTGTGACCACGGGCAATGCGGCGCCTGTACAGTAATGATTGATGGACAAAGAGTTTATTCGTGTTTATCTCTGGCTGTAATGCAGGAAGGTAAACAAATTACGACTATTGAAGGTTTAACTCAAGGTAATAATTTGCACCCAATGCAAGTGGCTTTTATTGAAAATGATGGTTTTCAGTGTGGATATTGTACTCCAGGTCAAATTTGTGCTGCTGTCGCTTTAATTGATGAAGTGAAGCGCGGTTGTGTGAGTGTGGTTACAGAAAAGTTAGCTGGAACCGAACAATTAACTAATCTTTCTGAGGCTGAAATTCGTGAACGGATGAGTGGTAATTTGTGTCGTTGTAGTGCTTACAACGGTATTGTTGCGGCAATACAGCAAGTTGCTGGTACTACGCCACCTTCACCTTCAGCATCGATAATGGTACAGGGTCAGGAGGGTTTGGCATGAAGAATTTTACTTATACACGCGCGACTTCGATAAAAGATGCGGCACGTAGACCTGAAAAATCACTGCTTATAGCTGGTGGTACTAATTTAGTTGACCGCATGAAGGTGTTTCTTGACCAGCCTACTCAAATTATCGATATTTCTCGACTTGATTTAAAGAAGATTGAAAATACTGGTAATGGGTTACGTTTAGGCGCCCTTGTTACAAATACCCAAGTAGCAGACAATTTGGAAGTACGGAAAAATTATCCGATTTTATCAAGGGCAATATTAGCAGGAGCATCACAGCAAATTCGTAATGTTGCTACTGTCGGTGGAAATCTGATGCAGCGAACTCGTTGTCCTTATTATTATGACACAGCATTTGGTTGTAATAAGAGACAGCCAGGAAGCGGGTGTCCAGCAGCGACGGGAATAAACCGGATGCACGCAATTTTGGGAGCAAGCGATACATGTATAGCTGTAAACCCATCTGATATGTGTGTGGCATTAAGTGCTTTGGATGCAGTAGTTGAAGTTGAAGGGGTTAAAGGTAGGCGCCAAATTCCTTTTAGTGATTTTCACCGTTTACCAGGTAATCAGCCTGAACGTGATACTACACTTGGAGATAATGAAATTATTACTGCTGTAATTTTACCAGCAAATATCAATGCTCAATCGGGAGTGTATTTGAAATTGCGTGACCGTGCTTCGTATAGTTTTGCACTAATTTCAGTCGCTGCAATTCTTGATATAGATAATAACAAGGTTCGTAACGCGCGCATCGCTTTAGGAGGTGTAGCTCATAAACCTTGGCGTTCAAAAGAAGCAGAGCAATTTTTGATTGGTAAAAGTGTTGATGAAAGTGTGTTTCAACAAGCTGCTGACTTAGCACTTCGTAATGCTCAACCATTGGAGCATAATAAATTCAAAGTTGAAATGAGCAAACGGGCAATTCGTCGCGCGTTGATGGTATCAGCAAAAGGAGGTGGGGTAGCATGAGTAAAATGGGAACTTCGGTTAGTCGTAAAGATGGTGTTGCTAAAGTTACTGGCACTGCGACTTATTCAGCCGAACATCAACTATCTAATTTAGTTCATGGATATGTTGTAACATCAACTATTGCTAGTGGTCAAATTCAGCGTATTGATATTAGTGAGGCAACTAAGGCGCCTGGAGTTCTTGCGGTATTTACGCATTTAAATGCACCAAAGGTATTTAAGCCCAAATCAAAGATTTACGAAGCTCGTTTACCTTTATCTGATAATCAAGTTCATTACGCAGGGCAAATTATTGGGCTTGTAGTTGCTGATACATTTGAACGTGCGCGCGATGCAGCATTCCGTGTCAAGGTAGATTATAATCCTCAAACTCTTGTTATTGATGCAACTAAAGCTAACTTTAAAGAGGCGCCACCAAATTTTGGTGAGGAAATGAAGTTTACTACAGGTGATGTAGCTTCGGGAATGGCAAAGGCAACCGCCAAAGTTACTCAAACTTATAAATCTTCTACAGAACTTCATGCTCCAATGGAACCTCACGCCATTATTGTAGATTGGCACTCTGGTGATGGAGCGACAATATATGAGCATACTCAATGGGTTTTAGGGTCGCAGCGTACCTACGCAGAATTACTAGGTATATCAGCAGAAAAAGTACGAATAATTAGTCCGTATATAGGTGGTGGTTTTGGTTCCAAAGCTTTCCCTTGGTCACATGCTATTCTTTGTGCAGCAGCAGCAAAAGAAATTAAACGACCATTGAAAGTTGTTTTAAGTCGGCGCCAAATGACTGCTTTGGCTGGACATCGTTCTGAAACCGAGCAAATTATTCGCTTAGGCGCCAATAAAGAAGGCATAATTACAGCTATTGACCATGAAGTTAAATCATTAACATCACCTGTAGATGTTTTTACAGAACCTTGCACAAGTATTACCCCCGTTATGTATAAAACGGATAACTTGCGGTTAATGCAGGAACTAGCGGTGATGAATGTGGGAGTGCCAACTTTTATGCGGGCGCCAGGTGAAAATCCGGGAATGTGGGCATTAGAATCAGCTATGGATGAACTCGCATGGAACCTTAAAATTGACCCTGTAGAGTTGCGGCTTAAAAACGAAACTAAAATCCATCAGCGTAAAAAACTTCCTTTTAGTGCCAAACACTTTGATGACTGTCTCAAAGTAGGCGCCGAAAAGTTTGGTTGGGAAAACCGAGCTAAAGAACCGCGCGCTACAAGCCGTGATGGTAAATTAATTGGATGGGGAATGGCGGCAGCAACTTTTCCTGGTTTACGTGGTAATGCTTCTGTTAAAGTTCGTTTGTTAAGAAGTGGTACAGCACATGTTTTAACTGCTGGAAATGACATGGGGACTGGTGCTTATACAGTAGCAGCAATAATTGCCGCTGAAGCTTTACAAATACCAGTAGAAAAAATTCGTGTTGAACTTGGTGACTCACGACTTCCTGATGGAGGGTTGGCGGGTGGTTCGATGATGAGTGCATCAATGGCGCCTGCTATAATGGCAGCATGTCAAGAAGTCCTAAAACAAGCAAAAGCCAAAACAGCCCAAGAAGCATTTGCACTACTTGAAAAATCTGGTGGCGCCGCATTTGAAGCAACAGCATCATCTAAGCCTGGAGAAGAAAGTAAGAAATTTGCCTTTCAATCATGGGGCGCCCACTTTTGTGAAGTCGCTATTGATGAAACTATTGGAAGGTTGCGTGTAACTCGTTGGCTTTCAGTAATGGATATAGGAAGAGTTATCAACGCCAAAACAGCAGCAAGTCAAGTACGTGGTGGTGTGATAATGGGTATTAGTCATGCCTTAATGGAAGAATGTCACTTCGACCCTAATATTGGTTATCCAGTTGTTTATGATTTAGCAACATATCACTATGCAGCACACGCCGATATTCCTCGTATTGAAGTAGCATTTGTTGGGGAACCTGATATTAACTTTAATCCTGCTGGAGTTAGAGGAGTTGGTGAAATTGCTATTACAGGTGTTTCTGCTGCAATAGCAAATGCTGTATATCATGCCACAGGTAAACGATTACGAAGTTTACCATTAACACCAGATAAATTATTGGCATAAAGTATGGTGGGCACTGCCCACCTTACCCTATCTAAATTACTGGCGTAACCAATTATACCAATCATTCAAACCTTCACCTGTTTGTGCTGAAACTTGAAAAACCTTAATTTGTGGATTTACTTGACGCGCGTATTCAATACATTTTTCTATATCAAACTGTACATAAGGTAGCAAATCAAGTTTAGTGATAATCATTATCTGACTAGCACGAAACATGTGAGGGTATTTAATTGGCTTATCTTCTCCTTCCGTGACTGAGAGAATTACAACTTTGGCATTCTCACCCAAATCAAATAATGCAGGGCAAACAAGATTACCCACATTTTCAATCATCACAACAGAATTTAGGGATGGTTTTAGCTGTTGTAAACCCTTATCAATCATTCCTGCATCTAAATGACAGCCTGTTCCGGTATTAATTTGTACAACCTTGCAACCAGTCTCTTGGATTTTTTGAGCATCATTAATCGTTTCTTGGTCGCCTTCAATAACGCTGATTTCTAATTTTTGCTTTAAATCTTTGATAGTGCGGGTAAGTAGAGTTGTTTTCCCGGCGCCTGGTGAACTCATCAAATTTAAAGCTAAAATATTTCGTCCCTTGAACCAACCACGATTTTGAGCCGCAAGTAAATTATTCTTTGCTAAAATATCAGCTTCTAACGATATTGTTGTATTGTGAACTTGGGCATGAATATGAGCAGGTTTAGGATGTGTATGTTCATGTTCATGATGATGGGTATGAGTAACAACAGTACCATCAGGTAAAACATGAGTATGATGATGGTGATAATTATCATCATGAAGCGAATCAACCATAGTAACCTTTACATAGACATCATCCGAACAGCCACAAGTAACACACATAAATCTTATATCTCAATTTCTTTTATTTTTAATTCTTCACCAGCAATTACATTTAACTCAGTACAACCACACGTACATCGACCAAAAGGTTTTTCAAGTAAAATTTGTGTACCGCAGTTGCGACAACTCGCCAAACCAGGTATCTCTCTAATTTGCAACAAGGCACCTTCTAAAACAGTTCCCTGCGAGCAAATATCAAAACAAAATTTAATTGCATCCGGTAAAATTGCCGATAACTTACCAACTTCTAATAAAACACGCTGCACTTTCTTTCCTTCAGCATGTTCAGAAACAATCGCTACAATATTTTGAGTAATACTTAACTCATGCATAACTAATGTAGGTTGGGTGGAACGTAGTGGAACCCAACATTTATATTAAGTTATTTTTTAACTGTAAAATGGCTTCTGTGCTTCGTGAGAACAAGCATTTAGTTCATCTAAAAATAAACAGTACGGTTCTGAGCTAGCAATTATCTTTGGCGGACAGAAGCGACTGGTTCCATCTATAATTTGTGGTACACCGATTAAATCTTAGTCGCGCCAGTTGACTACCAAGTAATGAAACACATGGTATTCCTACTTGACGGGCAAACTCTTCTACTTCATATGATTTGCCTATTCCAGGCGCCCCCCAAATAAAAACTGGTCTTACTACAGCCACATTCAACAGAAACTCGGTTAGTTGTTTTCGGGTAAGTGCAATTACTGGGTTCATTCAATACCAAATTGTATAGTTTTGTATACTTAACAAGTGTATGTTATTTACAACAGTTTGAAATGTCATTATTCCGCTCAAATCTATATAATAATTGCTTTTAACTTGCGCTTAATCGCTTAAAAAGCTATACTATAGAGGTACTAGCATTCATTGTTACATGATAACTTACAAATGTACGCGCAACAAACCTTATATTAACGATATTGCACGCAAAACTGAAACTGCCTCTCGCCAAGGGCACTATCTCAAAGCTAACTCTATAGAAGATGCAATCGCACAAATGGAAAAAAAGTTTCCAAATGAAAAAAATGTAGGATTTACTGCTGAAGAGTGGGAAGAGTAGTTAGTGATACCATAAGCTTGGTAGCATTGATATCAAGCTATCAAGTCGTTTTTGTCGCAATCTCCAAAACTAACAAATTCTCGGCAATTGGTCACCTACTAACATATCTACTATTCTTTCGGCGCCAAATCCAGTCTTTAATAAAACAATACCTGCTGGTGCGTCAATTACTTCTCCAACTACACACGCATTTAAACCTGCTGGGTGTGATTTCATTACTGATAATACTGTATCAGCGTCTTCACGTTTGACGACAACTACTAGTTTTCCTTCATTAGCTAAATACAAAGGGTCGAAACCAAGAATTTCACATACACCCTTGACTTGTTCTTGAACTGGTATCGCTGCTTCATCAAGACGAATACCTACATTGGCACTTGAAGCAAATTCATTTAAAACTGTTGCTAAACCACCACGTGTAACATCCCGCATTGCATGAATATCAGGACACGCTTCAATTATAGTGGCGACTAAATCATTCAAAGGCTGGCAGTCACTCTCTATATTACTATCCAATGCTAACTCACCACGTGCAATTAATATAGCTGTACCATGATTTCCTAATTCTCCGTTAATTAGGACTACGTCACCAGCTTGGATATTTTGGGTGGATATATTTACTTTATTAGATATTACTCCAATACCAGTTGTATTAATAAATATTTTATCTGCGGCGCCCTTCGGCACGACTTTAGTATCACCTGTGACTATTTGCACACCTGCTTTAATTGCAGCATTTTGCATACTTTTAACAATACGCCTTAGTGTTTCTACTGGAAACCCTTCTTCTAAAATAACGCTACAAGTTAAATATAATGGCTTGGCGCCACTTACAGCTAAATCATTGACTGTGCCATTTACTGCTAACTCACCAATATCACTACCAGGAAAAAACAACGGGTCTACAACATAGGAGTCAGTAGTGAAGGCAAGTTTATCACCATGTTGCATCAAAGAAGCTATATTAAAAGTTGCTTGGTCTTCAAGTGGCGCCAAAAATGAGTTATTAAATGTATCAACAAAAATATCATCGATTAAATCGCGCATAGCTTTACCACCACTGCCATGCGCGAGGGTTATATTTTTATCTCGTAATTGAGCGCGCTTATTAAGTCTAATACCGTAATCCGGGTTTTTCATAGAATAGCAGGACAATTAACTAAAAATTGTGAACTGTGCTTTGCCTTGCTGTTTGGCACGGTACATTGCAATATCCGCATCGTTGAGCAAATTAAGAGGTTCTTCATGATTTTTTGAACTTAAGGCAATTCCAATACTAGCGGTAGCAATAACCTCGTGTCCTTTAAGGTGTAATGGTTTCTTAAGAGATTCTTGAATGCGTCTTGCTACACTTGTTGCCAAGTGTACGTTCTTGATGTCTTCCAGTAACACAGCAAATTCATCACCTCCAAACCGAGCAACCGTGTCACCACTTCGTACACACGAGTTTAACCGAGAAGCGACATGAACTAGTAAATCATCCCCCATCGAATGTCCGTAACGGTCATTAATTCCTTTAAAACCGTCTAAATCTAAAAACATGACGGCAAAATGATAATTATTTCTTCTTTTTGCACGCTCGAAAACTTGCCTTAAGCGGTCTAAGAATAAAACTCGATTTGGTAATGATGTTAATGCATCGTAAAAAGCGTTGCGTACTAAATGTGCTTCCTTTTGTTTCCGCTGCGATATATCTTGAAATACTATAACGGCGCCTGTAATATTACCATCTCTGTCACGAATTGGAGCAACATTGTCCCCAATAGGAATCAAATCACCATTTTTATTGATTAACATGCAGCTTTCTGGCAAATTTAAAACTTGACCCTGTTTGATTGCTTGCCTTACCAAGTAATCGATTTCTTCTCCTGTATCATTATCTACTAAGTTCAATACTTGTGTAATGTGTTTTCCAATAACTTCTTCTTGTTTCCAACCAGTTAGAGTTTCTGCAATTCGGTTCATGACTTGCACGTCTCCACTGATACCAGTAATAACTACGGCGCTACCCATACTGTTAATAACTGACAGCATCTGCTGCTGTTCTACTTCAAATTTCGTTTCAATATGATGCTTATAAAGTGCCATTTCTACAGCGTTATGTAAATCTTTTTCTGTAAACGGTTTAAATATATGACTAAACGGTTCGCTCCGGCGATGATATAAATTCGGTTGTACCGTATACTCCATTAAATATAATACTGGTATGTGAAAGTTTTTCCGGATAATATTACCTGCTGCAATCGCATCAATATCACCAGCCAAGCAGATGTCCATTAATACTAAATTAGGCTGCGTTTCTGCTACCTTTTGAATAGCTGCTTTCCCTGAATTAATGATATCTGAAACTGCATACCCTAATTTCTGCAAACTATTCCTAATGTCTATCGCGAGAACTCTAGAGTCCTCTACAACTAGGATTTTTGGGCAGTCCATGCTAAACTTACCTGCTTCAATCGGTTCAGATGCGATTAACGACATGAACCATCACGGGCGAGAAAATTATTCTATCATAATCAATCTCCATACTGCTTGCATCTGTCGTTAGTACAAAGTTAAGCAGAATATTATATTAAGCAATCTGGGTTCAATTAACCGTTAATTTCGGCACTTACCTCTAATTCATCTGTGCAATCATTATCAACTTTTCCAAGCTATATTCAGCATGTACTTGTATAAAAAACATCATGCTATTTATTATTTTTTACCTCATAGATACAATAATACTCGGTTTTTACTTAGCTAAATAAAAATATAATATTAACATATAATTTTAGTTGTGTGTTGATTTGATATACTGCTCCCGCTAAAAGAACATCATTCATACACTAACAAAATATTAACCAAACACTTACAAGTAAAGTGGTATTGTAAATACAGTTTTAATGTATAAAAAAACCGGGTTAACATTAAACCCGGTTTGCTGAACAACTTTTTTTGGTAATAAAACTTTAAACTCTAGTTCGAGTCACTTCGAGACTAATTCTGCCTCCAAAATCAGGAATAGGCGCCGCTGGTTTACTGAGAATCACTTGTACTTGAGTGATAGAATGACATTCGGCTAAAATAGACTCTGCAATTGTCGCTATTAACTTTTCAATCAATGCGAACTTGCATGTTTGTATTAAATGCTTCACTAAACTAATTACGCTACGGTAATCTAAAGTATCCTCAATGGCATCAGTTTTTCCTGCTTTCGAGATATCTAGCCACAACTTAACATCTACTTCAAACCACTGTCCTAGCACTTGCTCCTCTGGCAGGTACCCAGTGTAACCATAAGCACGAATACCTGTAACATGAATGTTGTCCATAATATATTGTGTCAAAACGTGAAATTAGCATTTTGGATTGTAATAGGTATTGGGTAATGGTAATCAAGTACTAGATACTAGATAGAGCAATATTGATTTCACCACTGCCATAATGTCATTAATTTGTAATACAAATGAACTGTGGGCTTTTGTCCTTGTCGAGACTCTAAAAAGGTTAGGGTTGACTTGTGCTGTAATTTGTCCAGGTTCTCGCTCGACTCCTTTAGCTGTTGCGTTTGCACTTCATGCGCCTACAATAGAAGTGATTCCTATTCTCGATGAACGTTCAGCAGGATTTTTTGCATTAGGAAGAGCAAGAGTGACAAAAAAACCTGTGGCAGTTGTTTGTACTTCTGGAACAGCAGGAGCAAATTTTTATCCTGCGGTGATTGAAGCGTTTGAAAGTTGTGTACCGTTATTGTTACTGACTGCTGATAGACCGCAAGAATTACGCTTTTGTCACTCTGGACAAACTATCGACCAAGTAAAGTTATACGGTAATTATCCCAACTGGCAAGCCGAACTCGCAATTCCTGGCGCCACATTAAATTTACTAACATATTTAAGGCAAACAATAATTTATGCATGGGAGCGTTGTTTATCTCCTCAACCAGGGTTAGTACATTTAAATATACCGTTTCGCGACCCTCTAGCCCCTGTTTCAGATGGTATTGATTTAACTAGCTTACAGTCAGAAATAAATAGCGAAGATTTTTGGCGCCAACCTTTACCCCTTTCATCCTTACCCCTTACTTCTTACCCCTTCCCCCTTCCCCCTTCTTCGCGTGGTATTATTATTGCTGGAATTGCTCAACCGCTTATAGACGACCAATATTGTAATCACATTGCTCTTCTTGCACGCGCTTTAAATTATCCTGTATTGGCAGAAGGACTTTCTCCCGTTCGTAACCACGCTGATTTAAATTCCTATATAATCTCTACTTACGACTCAATTCTTCGTAATGCTGATTTTAGAGAAAAGCTTGCACCCGAATTTGTCATCCTTATAGGTGAAATGCCAACTAGCAAGGAGCTACGAACTTGGTTACAGCAAACCCAACCGCAGTTACTAATCATCGATAAAAGCTTTCGCAATCTTGATTCGCTGCACTTAAGAACTTCACACCTACGGGTAGACATTTGCGAATTGAGCGAATTTCCGACGCTACCAACTACTACTTACCTTGAAGATTGGCGCCATATTGAAACGAAAACCCGCATAAGACTCGATAAAACTTTTGAACAAATCAGCGAGATGCTTGAATGTAAAGCAGCTTGGTTACTTTCACAGATACTACCACCAAAAACACCCTTATTTATTGCCAACAGTATGCCTGTACGTGATATTGAGTTTTTCTGGAAACCCAATAATCTTGGTATTAAAGCATTTGTTAACCGAGGCGCCAATGGTATTGATGGTACATTATCTACAGCTTTAGGAGTAGCTCACCGTAATCAAAGTAGTGTTATGCTAACAGGTGATTTAGCTTTGCTGCATGATACAAACGGGTTTTTGATTAGAAAAAAGTTTATAGGTCATTTGACAATTATTTTAATTAATAATAATGGGGGTGGTATTTTTGAAATGTTACCAATTTCTCAATTTGAGCCACCATTTGAAGAATTATTCGCCACTCCCCAAGATATTGATTTTGGCAAACTCTCTGCTACATATGATATTGAACATGAAATAATTACATCATGGAATTTATTAAAAGAAAAATTAAATCCATTACCCACATCAGGAATACGCATTTTAGAAATACAAACAAACCGTAAACATGATGCAAAATGGCGTAAGGAAAATTTAGGAAAATTCGCTAATAATATTGATTAGAGAAGAGGGGAGATAAAATAATGGAATCTATATGTGTATTTTGCGGATCGAGTATGGGAATTCGATCAAGTTACAAGCAGTCAGCGCAAAAACTAGGTGAAACTTTGGCTAATCTTGGATTAAAATTAGTGTATGGAGGCGCCAGTGTTGGTTTAATGGGTATTGTTGCTGATGCTGTTTTAAGTAACGGAGGTGAAGTAATTGGTGTTATCCCAGAGTTTTTAGCAAACAAAGAAATTGCTCATATTGGACTTAGTCAACTTTACATTGTAGATTCAATGCACGAACGTAAAACCAAGATGGCAGAATTAGCAGATGCATTTATTGCCTTACCTGGGGGATATGGCACACTTGAAGAATTTTGTGAAATCTTAACTTGGGCACAATTACGACTTCATGAGAAACCTTGCGGGTTATTAAACATTGAGGGATATTATGATCCCTTGCTGAAATTATTTGACCAAGCAGTTACAGAACAGTTTTTGAAACCAGATTTACGTGCGTTAGTTCTTCAAGCATCAGAACCTGAAGAATTGTTAACTTTATTTGCAAATTATAAACCTAATATAGTTGACAAATGGATTGGTCGAGAAGTTAAACCATAATATTTACTACTATTTAATGCCACCAAACACAGCTAAACCATAGTATTTCCAGGGAACAGCGACAGTTGAAAATCCAGCTTGCATAAGCATTTCTAAGTGTGCGTTTAAAGTCGCTAATTGGTCTTGATTAGAATATCCATAAGTAGTGCTGTTTCCTATTCTTGCACGGACATCAGCTAATCTAGTGCCTTGTTGAGTTCCCCATTCTTCTCGCGCTAATTTATACACTTCTGTTAAAGTTGGCGCCTCTGGTAAAGTGGGGTCAGCATTCCAAAAACAACCAGATGAAATAAGACTTTGATTAATACGTGTAAATAAATTTTGCTTCATTTCATCCGTAAGATGATGAATTGCAAGTGACGATATACACGCATCAAAATCGGCGCCGATATTAAATTTATCAGGGTAACTTGCCCACTCGCCAAAATCAGCTTCTTGTCCCGACCATCTTTGTTCATATCCAGAAGAAGTAACCTTCTCGCGTGCGAAACTTATCATACGTGGTGAATAATCAAGCGCTATAATTTCCGCATCTGGACAACGTTTAAGTATTTTGAGCGTTAACTCCCCTGTTCCACAACCAAGTTCTAGAATTTTTCTACTTGTAGATGGTACACAGCGAGTAATCACTTCGAGCATTTCATCATAACGCGGTAAAAGTTGACGAATACCAGCGTCAAAGTCAGAAGTGTTAGCGAAGACCTCGCCGGGATATATTTGTGTCATAAATTTTAAGTAAATGCATCTGATTTAATTATCTTACGAAAAAGTAAAAAATTTTACTTTCATAATAACGAACTAGTTTTGAGGCGCCAAATTCCTAGAGGATAAATCACATCCAAATATATCCTCTAGGAAAATTGATATAATGAAGGCGCCAAGTTCCTAGTCCATGTTATTAATTTTACCAAGTTAAAAAATAATCAACAGCAATAGTAACCCTATGCGATAAAATTTTTTGGTTCGGCAATAATAAACGCCTGTAATGGAAACTAATTGGCAAACTGTTAAATCTTACGAAGATATTCTTTATCATAAAACTGATGGCATTGCGAAAATTACCATCAATCGTCCTCATAAGCGCAATGCTTTTCGTCCCAAAACGGTATTTGAGCTTTACGAGGCTTTTTGTGATGCTCGCGAAGATACTACTATTGGAGTTGTTTTATTTACTGGATACGGTCCACATACTGATGGGAAGTATGCTTTTTGTTCGGGTGGCGACCAAAGTGTGAGGGGACAAGCTGGTTATATTGATGATGAAGGTACTCCACGATTAAATGTATTAGATTTACAACGTTTAATTCGTTCGATGCCGAAAGTTGTAATCGCTTTGGTTGCTGGTTATGCTATTGGTGGTGGACATGTTCTACATTTAATTTGTGACTTGACAATTGCCGCCGATAATGCTGTATTCGGTCAAACTGGCCCCAAAGTTGGTAGCTTTGATGGTGGTTTCGGCGCCAGTTATCTTGCGCGTGTCGTTGGACAAAAAAAAGCTCGCGAAATTTGGTTCCTTTGCCGTCAGTATAATGCTCAACAAGCTCTAGAAATGGGATTAATCAATACAATTGTTCCTGTTGAACAGCTTGAAGTAGAGGGTATTCAATGGGCAAAAGAGATTTTAGAAAAAAGTCCCATTGCGATTCGCTGTCTCAAAGCTGCTTTTAATGCTGACTGCGATGGGCAAGCTGGTTTACAAGAACTCGCTGGTAATGCCACTCTACTTTATTACATGACTGAAGAAGGCGCCGAAGGTAAACAAGCTTTTTTAGAAAAGCGTCCCCCAAATTTCCGCTCTTTTCCTTGGCTACCTTAATTATTTTTTAACATTTCATCCTAAAAATCGCACCTTGAATGAATATAAAGGTGCGATTTTTTTTTATCAAGACAAATACATGAAGCCCAAGCCTATCTTCTTACTTTTTCTACACAGTTCCACCAATCAGTATATCCAGATGATTGGTAACCAGGAACGTTAACTAGATTCAGATTATTTACGAGCGAATTTATTTAAGAAAATGTAACATTTGATAAATAAGAGGTATTAAACTGGCACAGTTTTTGCCACAGAAAGTTCAGCGCGGTGAACTGCTAACTCTTCTAATGGAAGAACATCTTGCTTCATATTTGATGCTACAACAGGTATGGCTTCTGGCAAGCTCCATGCATCTTCTAAGGTTTCCCAAGATGGTGCAAACGCTGGTAAAGCCAATGAGCAAGCTTTCCAATGTCCTTGAACTGGCGCCCCTAATTGCTGGCAGTTTCCGCCCCGACGACCTTCTGGATTGTAATGACGACAATATTTACAGGCAGAAGTTAAGAAATTGATGCTCTTCATGGTCAACGCCGTAGGCAAATAGTTTTCACTATTTATTTTCCTCCTAGATACAAATACGGTTTATTGCCAACAAACCATTATTCAGCATATGTTTTACCGATCCCCAAGCCAAATTTGCCTTTATATTTATTTTATGTTTGTGTTATATTTTTCAACTTTTTGGTTACAAAAACGATACATAAGTCAAATTGGACTCTTGGGAATCACCCTTTAAAAGCAATTGGGATCAAAGCTAAAATTATCGCTATAGATTTGTCTCAAATTGTCTCATCGTCCATTGGATAGAAAGTTTTTACATTTTTATAGATTTTATAACTTTTTCTATATATTTTGACTTATTTGGCGCATATAGACTTTATCTAAGAATCTAGCTAAAACCTTTTTGCCGCGCATAATGCACAAACTCCCCAACGTTCTAGTTCACCCGAAGGAGTCGGAGATTGACATTGTGGACAAAGTGGTAGGTTCTGTGAACTAGTTTGTACTTTTTTAATCCAGCTATCAAAAGCTGTATTTACAGCATTACTACCTATTGCTGAAATATTCTCCTCTACTTTATTAGAGGTAATTTGTTCTAAATAGCATGGATGTTCTTGATGTGAAGCTCTTCTTGGCTTTATGATGCGCGTGCTACTATTCCAACCAGCAGTTGAAAAATGAATGTCGGTTAGTGGTGAGTCAGTCAGCGGTGTCGGTTTCCGTCCCGTTGAACTGACGAACCCGTAGGGCGCCGATAGTTTTTGATTTACCTTTATAAGTAAGGTTTTGCGCTCAAACGTCAAAGTTTGTGCCCATGCAGCACTCGATGTTGCAACCCGCAGAACATCACGATGGATAGAAATGGGACGAGTATGTAGTGCAATAGAACTACCGACAATCTCATGCCAGCATTTAAGCAATACTTGTAAAGGTGGAGTTTGCCAGTGACCCCGTGCTTGTAAAATTTTTAATACATCGCTTACAGTTCTAAAAGCCATCGAATTTAATTTGAGGGAAATTATAAGACTATCAAGCACCCATAAATCTATTGTAAGAAAAGGTATATTAGCAATAAACTATTATCGCAACGGCAAAGCGTAAATTATTTTTACTTTTTAGAGTCTTATAGCTTGAAAGTGAGTAGGTAATGAGTCAAAATCCCCTGATGCATCTGGGTAGTCAATTTTCAAAAACACCCGGCTTGAAACCACCACTAGCAGCAGCACTAGCTAGTTTGGAAGTACAACTTGACCGAGAGTTAGCAAGATACAGGCGTACACGAACTGGTGGATATCGTGCTTCTGGGCAAAGCTCAAAAGACAAAAATAGTAGTTCGATTGGACTACAATATTTAACTCCGGTAGCTGACACGATACCATTTGATACAGCGATACCCGCCTTAGACGAAAATATTAGTGAAACTCCTATATCCGAAACGAATGTTACACCAGTAACTTATATAAATGAAATAACCACGACACCTCCACCCCCACCGCCACCCCCACCTCTACCAAGTCCCAAAGTAGCTGTTACACCTGACCCAATACCTGACGCAATAAAAGAGACGGCAACACCACCATTATCTACAAGTGCCAGCATCGTACCAGTTACTACAATCAAAGCCTCTACAGAAGAAAATGTAGAGTCTAGTACTCATCAAAATGAACCCGATGATTATTTAGAGTCCTCGGAGGCATTATTACGGAGTTTGACAGAAGAGGCGCCACCGCCACAAAAGCGACCAAAAAGCAATAGTGATAGTTTGCTTTCGCCTTTAGGGATTGGTTCTATTTTATTATTCTTAATGGCAAGTATAATTTTGGGTGCCGTCATACTAAATCCGAAACTTTTGCCGCAATTTAGTCTTGATGGTTTGTTTAAACGCGATGGGTCAACTGCAACTAATAATGATACAGGTAGCCCAAGTAGTGACGGCAACACCAAAACAGTCGCTCAACCACAGCTAACACCCATAACTAGATATCCCAACCTTGCCAAAGACGAATTCCCAGAGGTTAAGAGTCCGAATGATGTTGTTGGCTTGACCCCTAAACCAAAACCTACTCCAACTGTGGCGCCTCCTCCAACTCCTCAAAATGTAGCGCCTCCCGTAGTCCCTGCTATATCCGCTCCAACAACTCAGACGCCAGTAGCTATTACACCAACACCAACACCAACAGATATTCCTATCTCTGAAATTAAACCTTCAAGTGATGGGTTTTATCATGTAGTTATAGATAACACTAGCGAAGGCGCCTTTGCTAATGCCCGTAAAGTAGTTCCAGATGCATATTTGTCACCCGATGGCAAGTTAATTTATCTCGGAGCAATTAAAAACAAAGATAAAGTTCAGGAATTGCTTAATGACGTTAGGCAAAAAGGCCTCAACGCCAGAGTCAAATAAATATAGAGACGTGATTCCGGAGCGTCTCTACGAGCGCAATATATTAAAAATTAGGGAAATAATTATGGGATTTTTAGACAGAATTACCCGTGTGGTGCGTTCAAACGTCAATAGTTGGGTAGCAACTTCGGAAGACCCAGAAAAAGTTTTGCAGCAAGCCGTAATTGAAATGCAGGATAATTTAATTCAGTTACGACAAGCTGTTGCTAGCGCTATTGCCACACAAAAGCGTACTGAACGTCAAGCTGCTAATGCTACTGAAGCTTCTGAAGAATGGTACAGACGTTCAAAACTTGCTCTTGGACAAGGTAACGAAACTCTTGCCCGTGAAGCGCTTATTAAACGCAAGAGTTATCAAGATACTGCGATTTTGCTTAATACCCAAATTCAGCAACAAAGCAGTGTAGTTGTTACACTAAAAAAGGATATGCGAGCGCTCGAACTTAAAATAGCTGAAATCAAGGCTAAAAAGGACATGTATATTGCGCGTGCGCGTTCGGCACAAGCGTCATTACGTCTCCAGCAACTTGTAGGCGAGCTAGAAAGTGGTTCTACAAGCGTTTTTGAGCGTGTTGAAGACAAAATTATACAACTCGAAGCTCAAAAAGAAGTATCCTATATTACTCATGAAGATAATTTAGAAAAGAAATTTTTAGCTTTGGAATTAAGTAATAATGATATAGACACTGAACTTAAAGCAATTAAGGCTCAAATCTCAAAAAGCACAATTACTGAAAGTGAATAGTAGTATATAATACTTTACTGATGAAAATAATATTAATACGCATGTGCGGAAATTTGAGCGTATCTTAAGAAGAAAGATATAAAGGGGGTGTTTGCTGCACAATCTCGCATAAGAAAGATTAAATTTAAAGAATGGCAGATAGTTAATAGTAAAAATCCAAATCGTTCTTGAACGTAAGCGTAAGTCTCAAAGGAAAAAATTATGGGTTTATTCGACAGAATTAGACGAGTGGTCAGTGCAAACCTCAACGACATGGTGAACAAAGCCGAAGATCCTGAGAAAATGCTGGAACAAGCGATTCTGGAAATGCAGGAGGACTTGGTACAGTTACGTCAGGGTGTTGCACAGGCAATTGCCGCACAAAAGCGTACTGAAAAGCAATATAACGATGCCCAAAACGAAATCAATAAGTGGCAGCGTAACGCGCAGCTAGCTTTACAAAAGGGTGACGAGAACTTAGCTCGCCAAGCTTTAGAAAGGAAAAAAACCTTTACAGATTCTGGAAGCGCGCTAAAAGAAAGCTTAGACCAGCAAACAACCCAAGTCGAAACTCTCAAACGTAGTTTAATTCAACTTGAGAGCAAAATTTCTGAAGCTAAAACCAAGAAGGAGATGCTCAAAGCTCGTATTACCGCAGCTAAAGCACAAGAACAACTTCAGGGTATGGTGCGCGGTATGAATACATCTAGCGCAATGTCAGCTTTTGAGCGGATGGAAGAAAAAGTCCTGATGCAAGAAGCACGCGCTCAGTCCGCAGGAGAATTGGCAGGTGCCGATTTAGAGACTCAGTTTGCTAAATTAGAAGCAGGTAGCGACGTTGACGATGAGTTAGCTGCACTCAAGGCGCAAATGACACTCGGTCCAGCGCAAGCGCCAAATCAACCCCAACTACCTGGACAAACCACTGCACAACCACAGCCATCAACATCAACGCCAAAATCAGAAGAAGTTGTTGATGCCGAACTAGAATCGCTTCGCAAACAACTAGACAACATGTAAAAATATAGACAGTTTGTATTTTTACAAAATATTTCATTTTTAAATCCCACAAATATAACTTTGTGGGATTTTGTTATCTAATCTGCGGTAATCTTTAATAATGAATTACGACACCGCGCGCAAAGTCCTTATTGACCAAGCGATTACAAATTTAGACAATCCCGACGCCTTGCTGACACGAATGCAGCAGGGTAAACCTCCCGTTCCAGGTCAAATAACATCTATACTATTAGCTTTAAAAGTCGCGTTTGAAGCTCTTAAAGAAGTGACCACTTTAGACCGAGAACTGACCTATGCTTTATACCTATTATCTTTAAGAACACAACAGTTATTTGCAATTGGGCGTAAAAACGGTATTGATTGGCCTCCTTTATTTAAAGAAGACTTACTAAGAATTTCCGCAGCTTGCGAAAGCATTTTTTCAGGAACATGGCAAAACATTTAATAGTTAGGAGGAGCGGAGTAGGGTGCGTGACGCCATAACAATCGCGAAGTAAAACTAATAAACTAGTAGCGTCACGCACCTTACGAGGAGCAGAGTTAAAACTCATAACTCACAACTCATAACTCTCTTAGCGGTTTCTTAATTCTGCTTCGAGTTTATCGATATCGCTTTTTAATAGTACAGTCATCTGCCCTGTAAAAGCCTTACCATTTTTAGGTTTAGCAATTTCCATCCAGTAAGCATAGCGGTCTCCCATTCTTAACTGACCGCGTAATGCTTCACGAACAGGTGACGAAGCTAAACGTGCTGAATTTATTGCGCTTTGGTTTGGATAATCATAAATTAATTGCGCGCGTTTAAAATCTTGATATATATCTAAACCATAAATTATTCTTAGTGATTCCTGTAAACGCTCAAAACTCATTCCGTTAATAGCATCATACATTGATAGTCTTTCTGTACGTATTTTACTCCGGTCTTTAGAAAAACTTACGGCGCCTGGAGGTAGTACAGATGCTTGGAAAGTAAAACGTTGTGCTGCGGTATCACTTCTTTGTATTAAAAAACGTTCACCTCGCTTCGGTTTGAGTGTAGCATGTCCTTTTAACCAGGCGCCTACTTCTTCGGTACTTTGTCCTGGCAATGCTAGCGCATGGTTTGTAAAAGCTAAAAAAGTAAAAGGTAATAGCCAAAGGGAAATTAATTGCTTGTTTAGTTTCATATCTCTTTATCAAGTTAAGGGATTATACTGACATACCCCTGGTATCAATATGGGGTAATATTAGTTTTCCCTTTTTTGATAGAATTCTCTTCACACGGGCAAAAACCTTTATATACTACATAACCAAATAATTTAGCAACGATATAAATAACAAAACGAAAGGGCAGACAAAATAAAATTGTCCGCCCTAGAACATATGCAATAATTTAGGGTAGATGAATTATAGCACTAGACAGAAAAGTATCAATACCTAACATACCTATCAAAGTCATCAAACATATCCTCTAGGAGTTCATCCATCATTTCTTGCTGTAATGAGCGCAAAATCTCAGGGCCACGTATAAAATCCTTGACTGAAATTTTACTTTGGTTAAAGTCTTGGGCGTAATCACGTATCTGAGATATTATATTGATTTGATTTTCGAGTTGTTCGGTAATTGTATCAAGCGGCTCAACTCCTTGTTTTCTAAATTTTCGGAAGTCTGTAACCATTCCCCCTTGAGGTGTCTTTTTCGCTTCTCTAAGTGAGTTCTTCAAACTTTCAAATTGCGTTTTGAGAACTCCATTTTGCTGCTCGATACGTATACACTTGCGACTTAAGTCATCTTCACTACTATTATCTATTTGTTCGCCAACTTGATACTGTTGCTCAATTTCTAAAAGTCTTGCTAAATCTCCTTCAGTATATGCTCGATTAATTTCCTTCATTATTTCTGTGTGACGTTCTTGGGTTTGACTGTCACTCGCTTTATCTGGGTGAAAAACTTCAGCTAACCGCAAAAATATATGACGGATTTTTTTAGAAGATTCACTACGACTAGCTGATGCAGATTCTGCTTCTGCATCGGATTGATAATAATAGTGCTGGTGTGATTGATTTGATTTATCAAAATCTTCGTCACCATTAAATTTTTCTTCTATTTCTATTTCTTCTTGTTCAATCGGCTGAGGACTGATTATTTCTGCATATTGTAAACTACGATAAATTTCTTCAACTTTCTTTTTATTTTGCTTGTTTAGCTTTTTATTTTTAAGAATTTCATTAAATATCGCGTGAATTTCTTTATCAATAACTGCTATTTTTTGAATATTTGGAGTTGCTCGACTATACACTTCTGTTGCAACAGTACGCATTTGTTCAATAAATTTATCTAACTCCGTGCGTTTCTTCTTTATTTGCTTAAGCAGCTTTTGGTGTTCAATTTCAAGACCTTCCAAACGTAGGTGGACTTTGCTCGGCGCCAAAGTGGCGGTCGCGGTAGTGCTACTAGTCGTGCGTTTTAAAGTTGGTGAAGATTTTCGAGACATGAGACCAACGAGTTTTACAGAGGGTGTTTACCGAATATTTTGAACTAAATTGAAACAAATTATTACAAAAGTTACTTTTCAAAACACAAAATTAATTTTACTGTATTGCCTATTGTACTACTTTAATTCAAAATTACAAATTTATTTCCAGCAGTAATTACTCAGGCTGTATTGCTACTTTAATTACTTTGCGCTCACGCATATCTACGAAGACCTGTTCTAAATCTTTTAAAGCACGTTGTTCGCTAATTAGTAATTCAAACGGAATTCTACGGCTCGCAATTAGTGACAGCGCTTCACGTACAAAATAAGGCGTGTTATGAAATACACCTTTAATTGTTAGTTCGCTGTAATGTAACACCTCTGTGCTTACAGAAATATGTGTATTTTTAGGACATCCGCCAAATAAGTTTACAGTGGCGCCAGGACGGGCACAAGCAATTGCTGTCTCCCAAACAGTTTTATCTCCAGTTGCTTCAATAACTATATCGGCGCCATAACCATCTGTTAATTCTTTCACTCTTTCAGGAATATCTGGTACCCCATGATAATTAAAAGCTTCTACTGCCCCTAATTTCTTCGCTATCTCTAATCTTTGATCATTACCACCAAAAACTAGTACTGATGCATTGTAGTCCAAAACGAGTTTAGCAACAAACATTAAACCAATGGCACCATCACCAAGCAAAACAACTGTATCACCTGGTTTAATATTCGAGCGGGCAACACCATGCAATACACATGCTAACGGTTCCGTCATTGCTGCAAGTTGATATGGTACATCAGGCAGCAATAATAAATTCTGCTCAACAATCTGAGCAGGAATTTTAAGATATTGTGCGAATGTACCGTTATTCCAAGTTAAATTCGGACAAAGCGAAAATTCTTGCTTTTTACAAAAGAAGCAGTGACCGCAGGGTGCAGAATTATTCGCAACCACAGCGTCACCAACTTTCCATTTGGTCACACCAGCACCAACAGCAACAATTTCTCCTGCTGCCTCATGTCCAAATAAAGTAGGAGGTTTTAGCATTTTCGCATGACCACCCCGGCGCCATACCTTTAAGTCTGTGCCACAAGTTGTTGCAGTATGTACTTTGATAACGACTTCACCTGTATTAGGTATGGGGTCGTTTACGTCTTCGAGTCTTAAATCTTCTTGACCATAAAGTAAAGCAGCGAGCATAAGAAACCGGGTTTCTACCCGAAATTGTTTTTTTACTACAATATCAATAAAGAAACCCGGTTTCGCTCCTATGATTGCGGGGCTACTCCAAGATTTCTAGATTCTGCCGTAGGTACGCGATTAACTGTTAGTAAGGAAACTTCTTGGCGACAAGATTGACATAACCAAAAGACTTTACCGTGGCGAACGTGACGCAACAGCATGGAACTACCGCAACAGGGGCAACTGTTAGCTCTCATACTCATACTATTGTTCTCCTTTTAAATTATTTAAGGTTGTTGATTTGTTGTTGATTTAAGGGGCTATCACGCCCAACTGATTAAAATTTGATTTTGGCTGCGTGGATACGTCCGTTCTGATTAATTCGAGTTTGAATGATTTTTTCATAGACTTGCTCGTATCCATCAACCATGCGAAGCTCGCTAAAGTTTTTTTCTACATGTTTGCGACAGTCATGACGGTTAAGTTGCAGCGCTACAGGAACCATTGCGGCCATTTCCTCATAACTAGTACATACCATTCCAGTCACTCTGTGGGCAATAACCTCTGGTACGGCGCCCATATTCATTGCAATCACTGGCGTACCAGTTGCCATTGATTCAATCATAACCAAACCAAAAGGTTCTTGCCATGTAATGGGAAATAGTGCAAGTGCAGCATTACCTAAAAGTTCGACTTTTTGGGCATTACTAACTTCTCCTAAAAACTCGATATGCTCACCGTCAATATGTGGAGCTATCTCGCGTTCAAAGAATTCTGCGTCTACTACATCGACTTTTCCAGCCATTTTTAGGCGCCATCCAGTCGCACGCGCAATCTTAATTGCATGTTGCGGGCCTTTTTCGGGTGAAAAGCGTCCTAAGAATGCTAAATAAGGCTTAGTTTCTTGTGGTTGAGCAATAAATGGATAGTCTTCTGGGTTAATACCGTTGTAAACTGTATCAACGTAATTAAGGTCTATTTGACGTTGAGTGTTGCTAATGCTAACAAATGGTTGCTTTTTATGATGGGTGTAAACGTTTGTATTTTCACTGTTAAAACTGCCATGCAAGGTATGCACCGTTGGTGTTGGTACAAAGTTAGCGCTTAGTAATGCCGGAACCCCTACATGGGAGTGAATAATATCGAATTCCTCAGCGCGCTGATAAACTTGGCTAAGTTGGAGCGTTTCGTATGCCGAATATTCCCGAAAATTTGGGTCTAAACGTAATGCACGCGGACATATTGCTTCGAGCTTGGCCAGTGTATATGAATCACCAGACGCGAATAAAGTAACATCGTGACCTCGACGTACTAATTCATCTGTCAGACGACTCACTACCAGTTCGATGCCCCCATAACTTGGAGGTGGAACCCGTTCCCACAAGGGAGCTACTTGAGCGATTTTCATAACTTGTGAAAGGTACAGGTGAAAAGGTCCTATATTTCAGAACCAATATTTCAGATCTGGTAGAGCATTTATACTCACCCACCAACAGTTTACATTAAATCAAGGCGCCTACTAGAAAAATTTTTTTCCGGTTAACCGTACTTGACACAATGTATTTACTGACTTCTGCCAACCAGTTATTAATCATTAGGTAACTACATTAATAACATTACAATCAATTATGAGTTAGCTTCATCTATCCTGGGGATCATTGAAAGCAGCACGAGAATATAGGCTAAACAATATGAATTGCGATTTATAGCGCGGATATTATACCCTATCCAAAATCTCACAAAATAGAGCGGCGCCTGTGAACAACAAAAACTACGAAAAATAAAATATAACTTTACAAAAATCAATTAAGATTTTAGTCAGATGCGCTACAAAATTTCATTACTAGCTTGTAATATTAGCACTAGTAATATGTTGCCATCAGTTATATGAAAAATACTAATAATTACTCAGTATATTAAAAAGCTACCAACATAAAAAATAATGAAAATTGCTACTTGGAACGTTAACTCAATTCGCACACGCTTAGAACATGTTGCCGATTGGCTAGAACAAAACCCTGTTGATGTGCTTTGCGTGCAAGAGACCAAAGTTGTTGACAAAGACTTTCCGCACTCCAAGTTTGAAGCATTAAATTATCACGTATATGTATATGGACAAAAATCTTATAACGGAGTTGCGCTACTCAGTAAAAAGCCACTCGAACAAGTAAGTACAGGTTTCACGAGTATACTTCCCGAATTAGACCCAATATGGGATGAACAAAAACGAGTTATTACGGGTGTAATTGACTCTGTGAGAATTTTAAATCTCTACGTACCAAATGGTTCCGAAGTCGGTTGTGATAAATACGAATTTAAACTGGGTTGGCTGACCGTACTGCGAAAATACTTACAAGCCTTATTATCAGAGAATACTAACATTTGCATGTGTGGTGACTTTAATATTGCCCTTGAAGATAGGGATATTCACGAAAAAGCCGATATAAAAAATCACATCATGTCATCTGATGCCGAACGTCAAGCTCTCAAAAATGTTTTGGAATTAGGTTTCGCGGATGTTTTTCGTAAATTTACTTCAGAAGCAGGTCATTACAGTTGGTGGGACTACCGCGCGATGGCATTTCGTCGTAACATGGGCTGGCGCATTGACCATCATTACTTAACACCCGAACTATACGAACGCGCAGTAAGTTGTGTAATTGATAAGGCGCCTCGTAAGCTAGAAAAACCCAGCGACCACGCCCCAGTTATTGTAGAATTTTAATCTACAATATTAATCTCTATTAATTCATGAACATATGAAGGTCTAGGCATTAACTGTTTAATCATTGCTATATCCGCTGTCCAAAACTCAGCAGAAAAGCTTTCGGTACAAGCTAGAAATACTGCATCATAAAGAGTTGGCAACCCATAGTCTTGTGCTATTGTCCACGCTCGAACTCGAATTGCTTCTGTTTCAATGTAATCAATTGGTAATTCGCAAAAATCCTCAAAAATTTCTTGTGCCTCTTGTATAGTAATGCTTCCGGCACGAGTTTTCTTTCGTAATACCGAACCAACTTCTGCCCAGGCAAATGTGGGAGCAACTATACGGATATTTTGACTCAAAGCTTCATCCATTAATATTTTGGCTTGAGCTTGATACTGTTCTGGTACTAAGTAAGGTATCCAAACACTTGTATCGATACACAAAACTTTAGTCACGTCGTTCTTTGCCTTCTCTTAAATTGCGAATCAAATCGATTGAACTTTCTTGTGTATCAGTTCTGTTTTTTATTTTTTGGCTACGGGCAACAATTCGTTGGTGTGCAGCAATGCCTTTGCGTCGTCGTAATTCTCGCTCAACAGCATCTATTACCAAGTCATTAAATGACTCATTACCATCTTTAAAACTTTTTGCGGTTTCAAGCAAACCAGACGGAAAACGGATAGTTACAGCTTCACGTTCCATACCCATACATTTATATGCAACCAAGTTGTGATACCAACTATTGTAACCATAATTGATGGCTCAAGACGCTAACAAATCATTAAAATTGATGAAGACCCAAACCCAAAATCTATCTAAAACCCTTATGTTTTTGGTAACAGGAGCAACTGGTGATATCGGGCGCCGAGTCGTGAGGCTTTTACGCGAATCGAATCATAAAGTACGTGCGTTCGTTCGTTTGACTTCACATTATGGTGAGCTAGAACATCGAGGCGCCGAGTTATTTATCGGTGATTTACGTTTTGAGCGCGATATAAAAAAAGCTTGTCAAGGTGTTCGATATATCATTAGTACTCATGGTTCTGATGGAGACGCGCTTGCGTTAGACTACCGTGCGAACATAGAACTAATTGACCAAGCCAAAGTAAATGGAGTAGAGCATTTTGTATTTATTTCTGTACTAGGTGCAGATAGAGGTTATGAAGATGCACCTGTATTTAAGGCAAAACGTGAAGTAGAAAAGTATTTACTCTCTAGTGGCTTAAATTACACTATTTTACGTCCGGCTGGTTTAGCATCTAATTTATTAACGCTTGCCGAACGTTTTCGTGAAACCGGGATATATGTACTTATTGGCGACTCTAAAAATCGAACTTCGATAGTGAGTACCGATGATTTGGCGAAAATAGCTGTTAATTCAGTTAGTCTTATTGGCGCCCGTAATCAAATTTTTCCTGTCGGTGGGCCTTCAATATTAACCCGTGAAGATATACCGCGTACATTGAGTCGTATTTTTAATAAAGAGCCAGTTATAATTAATGCACCATTATTTTTAGTCGATGGGTTCCGGGGTGCATTAGGATTGATTAATCCCCAAGCACAAAAATCCTTGGGAACCTTTAGAACATTGCTAGCAAACGAATTTTTCTGTAAAACTGAAGAAATTACTAATTTAGAAGCTATTTTCACTTTCCCCTTGGAACCGTTGGAAAGCTTCTTAAAACGCTATCTTTCAATATAAGTACCAATCAAAAATTTTATGCGTTCTCCCTTAGCTGCAAACGCTGCACAAGCACGTCAAACAAAACAAGTATTCGCTCGACCAGAGGAACAGTTATCTTTTGAATTAGGCAAAGCCGTACAAGAGCTACCACCTCTGTATACAAGATTACTAGCTGGTACAATTACTGCGATAGTTTTTGGTACTATTGCGTGGGCACATTTTTCTAAAGTTGATGAAGTGGCAACGGCGCCCGGAGAACTAATAGCTTCAACCCAAGTACGTCCTGTAACATCAATTGGTAATGGTTCTATTACCGCAGTACGTGTTAAAGAAGGCCAACGTATAGTTAAAGACCAAGTATTAGTCGAACGTGACCCAGAATTTCAAAAATTAGATGTAACGCGGTTAGCGCAGTCTGCTAAACTTATTCAACAAGATTTACGGCGCCTTGATGCCGAGCGCACAGGCAATAAAAGTTCTGGAAATCCAATTCAAGACGAGCTTTTAGCGTCACGCTTACGAGATTTTGAAGCAAAACAAGCTGCTGCGGAAGCTGAAGCAAATAAACAAGCTGCTTTAATAGAGCAAGCAAAAGTTCGTCTGACTCGCTTGCAAGAAAACTTTGCAAACGCTCAAACTAGTCTTACGAACGCTCAAACAAACCTCGCAAACGCTCGACAACTACGTGAAAAAGTAGATCAAAACGTAGCACTCGCCAAACAGCGTGAGCAAAGTATGCGTACTCTAATAGGTAATGGCGCTGTTCCGCGACTCGATTACCTCGAAGCACAAGACCGACTTAACCGTGCAACCGCTGAAACCACCCGTGCTTCGGATGAAATTACAAATAACCAAAATAAAATTACAGAAGCACAAGATAAAGTAACCTCACTACAAAAAGATATTGCTGGTCAAGTTCAAGAAATACGCCAAGCGCAAGCTGCTTTTTCATCTGCTAAAAATCAAGCCGACCGTCTTGCATCTGAACGTCAAAGCGAAATTTTAACGCTAATCAACAAGCGCCGTGAAGAATATACAGATCTAAGCGGTAAACTTGAACAAGCCCGTAAACAAACCGAGTACGAAACTATTAAATCACCAGTTGCGGGAACGGTATATAAAGTTAAAGCAACCAAGGGGCCAGTACAATCGGGTGAAGAATTATTATCAATACTACCTGATGGCGAAGAGCTAATGCTGGAAGTAAAAGTTCTTAACCGCGATATTGGTTTTATCCGTCAGGGAATGAAAACTAAAGTCAAAATGGCAACATTCCCCTTCCAAGAGTTCGGTACAATTGAAGGTGAGGTCGCTAAAGTCAGCCCGAATGCGGTTGTAGATAAAGAACTGGGATTAGTATTTCCGACCCGAATTAAACTAAATAGACACTCTGTAATGGTACGGGGAGAAGAAGTGCAATTTACTCCTGGTATGACCGCAAATGGCGAAATCGTAACTCGCCAGAAATCAATTTTAACCTTCATTATGGAGCCAATTAGCCGCAGATTTAGCGAAGCTTTCTCTGTCAGGTAATTTACAAACGTTACATGTTGTAGAGACCGAATTAATTCGGTCTCTACGTTGTTTATATAATGTTGGCGCCAATATCCTACGAAGAAGGTAATAAACGTAAGTATGGTTCATACGGCGCCATAAATATTTTTCCATAGCGCTCAAAGATATTTTGCGGGTCTTGTGGGTCTGTGGTAGCCATACTTGAGTAGTCGTCAGATTTGTAAATTGTATTTTCTGTGCTGTATTGGTAGATTGTTGAAGTGCTATTAACGCTGCTGTTTTTAGTGGCGCCGTCAACAACAATGTTGTTTTCTGCTGTATCTATTCCACTAGTGTAATTATAAATGTTGCTGCTGTGATTAGTAGATTCGATACTGTTAGAGAATGGATTAAAACCAGAGAATATATCACCAAAATTGAAGCTTGGAATAGTATTGTTACCTTGTCCAGAGTTTTTAGATGTTTCGGCAAGAATTTGTCGAACTTGACTATCGTTAAGACTACGGTTTGCACTTAGCATCAGCGCTACAACACCTGCAACGTGAGGGGTTGCCATGCTGGTTCCACTGTAGCTTTCATAGCTATTATTTGGAACTGTTGAATAAATACTAACTCCCGGCGCCGTTACATAACTAAGCTGTTGATTTCCGGCACGGTTGGAAAAGCTTGCTAAATTACCATCTTTATCGACTGCTCCAACTGCTACACCTGTCTTTTCGGCATAGCGTGCGGGATAAATAGGTGATGCTCCACCACTATTACCTGCTGCCATGACAACTATGACACCTTTACCACTGGCATAATTAAGGGCATCTTGCATGGTTTGATTAGCACCACCACCACCAAGACTTAAATTGATAACATTGGCGCCGTGGTCTACTGCATAGTAAATACCCTTGGTTATTGAATCATACGAACCAGAACCATTATCATCAAGTACTTTCACTGGCATAATTTTGGCATCGTAAGCAATTCCCGTTACACCATAGTCATTCTTTTCACCTGCTATCGTTCCAGAAACGTGAGTTCCATGTCCGTCTCTGTCCATTACATCTGAGTTGTTATCTACAAAGTTCCAACCGTGGATGTCTCCTGCATACCCATCTTTTGCATCATCGTTGGGGTTAGTCCAAATATTATCTTTTAAATCTACGTGATTAATATCAACTCCTGTATCTAGAACAGCAACGACAACACCTTTGCCTGTGTACCCTTTTGCCCAAGATTCAGGAGCCTTCAACATATCGGCGCCCCAACCATTACCACCTGTATCAGGCACATCGGCAAAAGGTTGTTGACCGATAGATGACGCAACAGCTGCTCCGGCATTCACTAACCCATAACCATTACTAGAACTGTATGACTGAGACGAAGGTGTATTACTATTGCCATTGAAATTATTATAAGAACGACTGCGGCGCCTTAAATCTGTGTACGTATCAGTAGTTAAGCTATCAAATGAAGAACTCGAAGTTAGATTTAGACTATTTTGTAATGCTAAATCATTATTATTATTAATGAACATAAGTATTTATCCTCAAAAATTACTTCCTGTGGTGACATTAAATATTTATAGGACTTACGCAATTGGTAGATAAACGTAGGGTGCGTGACGCTACGAAAAATCTTTACGTCATGATAAGACAGATAGCGTCACGCACCAACTCTTAATTGTGGCTGAATTTATTTTGGCAATATATTTAAAATAAAAGCTCATATTTCCTAGTAAATAATAACTATGAATTTCATATTAAATTTGCAGCTAGCTTTACAAAAACAGTTGGATGAAATAAGTTTTTTTAAAAATTTTATTGTTAATGGTGAATATCAGGTTATTAACCTTATATAAAGAATAAATTTGAAGTTGGTGCGTGACGCTATTTGTGTTATCACGACGTTGAGGTTTTTTGGTAGCGTCACGCACCCTACGTTTTATGTGCTAAAGAAGGCGCCATCCCAATAGCTGAAATTGGCTAAGATTTGATTCCAGTTGAGTTGTAAGATGCTGGGTTTAGATGATGATTCTCTTCCCCACGGGTTGAATAGGGTAAATGTTTGTGTCGGACCATCATAATTTACTAATGCATATGCGTGCTTTGGAACAATATCTGGCGCCACTCCACTTGACTTAGACCCAAAGCCAATTGATTTACCCATACTAATTGCGTTTGTAAGTGATTCTAGGCTTAAAACATTACTCATTGAGACTGTTTGACCTGTAATGTGTGAAAAAGCATCACTGATATAGCCACCCTTACCGATACCCGAATAAGAATTAGTATTATCTTGATAAATCCATCCAGATTCGTTCAGTTGTGCGTATGCTTTCTCTGCTAGTGCCACCCAGAGTTCATTCGCAGGATTGTTATAGCTACTACCTTTAGAAGCATAAACAAATTTTCCGGCTAAGTCTGTCGGCAAATATTTATCGACTGTAACGTAGTCTGCGACCTGATTACGGAAGAATTTAACGGTGTAAGTGTTGTCACCGTTATCGATAAACATGTTCTCAATCGTAGTTGGTGATTGAATTGCTGTTGCTGCAAGTCCGACTAGAAAGAAACAGTCATTTATCACACCTTGTTTGATGTCTTGATAATTTACACCATTCTGAAATAGTACACCGCTTGCTTGCTGGTAAGTATATGCGCTTGTAGGATAATCACGTCCTAGAAACAACTTGTTTATAAGATTGTCCATTAGAGTACTACTACTACCCGCAGTCAAATTACCTAATGGATTATTCTGATATCTCTGATTTGCGACATCACCGTTGACTACTTTATTGGTTAATACTCGCACGTATTCTGGTATCCCTAGTCTTGATGCATTACTAACTAAGTTCTGTAAGTCTCTAAATTCAGTGGTATCAACTACACCATTATCTTCAGATGCGCGCAATATTCTAATTACTTCGCTACGGTCAATGGCGCCATCGATAGAAAATGATTTTATATCCGCACGCAGTTGTGCATCTTGAAATACCGTATCCAACCAAGAAGCACTGCTTTGAGTTGGTGGTGGTACTTCTGGAATCAAGTTAGTACTGCTTTGAGTTGGTGGTGGTACTTCTGGAATCAAGTTAGTACTGTATTGGAGATTGTATGTAGTAGTCGCGTTTTTGAACCGAAAGACTCTGATGTAATAATTACCTGCTTCCAACGTTATATTTACAGATTCATCTCGCTTACGTCGGTTGTAAGAACCAGCTAATTCTTGACCGTCGCTGTTCAATACTTGTAGGTTGGCATTTGAATATAAACCGTTGACTGCAAGATTTAAACTGCTACGACCACTGAAATTGAATCGATAATAGTCTTCTGTATTTGCTGATGATATAGAACCTGTCACAATTTGTGTACTTTGATTAATACTCAAATTTTGAATACTTAAATTCTGTTCAAATAAATTAACCGACATAACTACTCTTGCTTTATAAATTATATGAATTAAGCACAAAGCATCCTATGCCCCTTGTAATAAAAGGGACTCGCTAGTCAGGCACACTATCTTTATGAAATTGTTGAATTTCTATATTGCTGCTTAAAGTTATCAAACAGCCACGCGAAATATACGTGATAAATTTTATTGATATAGTAAGTAATTATCAGGATAAAATTAATTATGTAAAAATATTTTATACTTAAAAAAAAGTATTAAATTGTACTTTTTGTTTATAACATACGGATAATGGGTGTGGCAGTGTATTAACTGACAAAAAACTCCCCTTTATAAGCTCTTTACAAGCTAGGGGAGTAGAAAAATACTTATTCTATTTGTGATGCTTTCTTTATGCCCGTGTCCTAGCTACAACAGCACGCACAGCAGCTTCAGCGTTAACAAAACCGTGACCGTAATATTGGTCATAACCTGCGGCGCCTAAATCAACAGCAGTTTGTGCAAGAATTTCTTTAACTTGTCCAGCAGTAAGAATTGGATTTAAGCTCCACACAAGCGAAGCTATACCCGAAACAATAGGTGTAGATGCCGAAGTACCATTAAATCTATCGTTATAACCAAAGCTAAATGCACCGTTTGAATTTTTAGTTGCGCTAGCTGCTGGATATTCTGTTAATGCCATTAAAGTTAATGGCTTTTTACCAGCTAAGAAAGTTGTATTGTCAACATAACCACTACGCCACCATGTTGGGTAAAGAGATTGTGGCTGACCAGTAGCTGTCAGTTCAGGATTGTTTTGACTATAATCAACCCTAGTTCCAGGTATTTTTGCATTGCCATAGTCATCTACAAAACCCCACGATGAGCCAACAGTAGTAAAGTTGGGATATGTTTCAGCCAAGGCGGCAAGGGATGAGATAGTACCACTATTACCAGCTGCCGCAACAAACAAAACTTTATTTGAGTTTTGAGCAACTAAATTTATAAACGCCTGCGTATCTCCACCCGATAAACTCAAGTTAACAATTAGGTTCTGACCGTTCAAGGTTGCTTGGTCGATGAGTAATTGCGTGGCAGTTGCCAAATCTTTGTCATCGGCATTTCCACCTAACACGTCGATATGTTTGACTCTTGAAGCCCAATTTATCCCTGCTGTGCCTATACCGTTATTCGCGGCGCCTGCAATTGTACTTTGTACTTTAGTACCGTGGAAATCAGTACTTGACTCATCGATGTAGTTAGTACCTGAAAAAATTGTGCTTCTCAAATCTGGATGGATATTACCACTGGCATCTACACCCAACCCTGAATCCTCAATTCCAATTAGTACACTGTCATTGCCTGTCGTAAACCGCCAAGCACCCTGAACTTGACTTGCGAACAAGTTGACTTGCTCGTTGAACTTTGGGTCATTAGTTACAATAGTCCCTTTAAAGCCAGCAGCAGCACCAGGAACTACGGAAGCAAGGTCAAAGGTTTGGTCGCTAAATTGAAGTTGCTCGATACCCTCAAACAAAATTTGATAACCTGTGTAGGCGCCTGCATTAATTGTAATAGCATCAAAAACACGATTACCATTACCAGGATTTCCAACTACACCACCTGCTGTTGAAGTTGCCCAGTTATAACTAACTTGCCCCGAACTAATGCCAGCAGTTTTAAAGTCGAGTGTGTCGCGCTTACCTAATCCAAAGTCAATATTACCGTTTCCAGACACGTATGTAATTTGACTGCTTCCGTTATAAGTGAAAGTCTCTGCACTCAATTTTCCTACGTTCCAAGAAGTAGTAGGAGTTGCAGGCGCCACACTTTGTGGAGTAGGTAGTGCATTTAAACTAGAGTCAGTGGTATTTACACTACTTGATAAAGGAATATTATTTATCTGAGATGATATTGGTGGTAAAGCATCACTCTCAGCAGTTGCTGACAGTGACAAGTTATAAAAGCTGTCGGTATCACCGTTACTATAAACTCGAATGTAATAGATGCCACTATCAAGGTCAGCATCAATAAACTCTCTTCTACGGGCAGGTGAACGTGAAAAAGCAATTACTTCGCTTGATTCTACCAACCCATTATTATTGGTGTCTTTTATTAGTTCAACATCTAAGTCACCTCGAAAGCGATTGAGTGATAAGTATAAACTACTACTTCCCTGTAACCCAAATTTGTAGAAATCGCTTGATTGCGATGAATTAATTGTATCAGTGAATACTTGTACATTGCTAGAAATTTTTATATCTAGTGCTGTACTTAACAAAGTACCGGAAACGTCAGCAGGCATATGTTAGTTTTTTTCAGGAGAGATACAAATACTATCAAAATCGATATTCGCTTGCTCTGGCAGCAAAAAAACTTAATAGTGATTAAATTTACAAAAAAAACATCATATTTTTACTGAGTCTTCACGTATAGTTTAAATCCAGCATTTTAAATTTTTTTGGTTAAACTATATTATAAGTGATATTACTTAGAAAAAAAATTATCTATGAACTGGCTTTCTTCATTAAAATTTTAATATTCCGAACTCACCGAATCAAATGCTATCTTTAATTAATGATTTCAATCCTTGGGTTGTAGCTATCGGACTTAATACAGCTTTACTCGCTGTTGCATGGCTTTTGCCAAAAAAACTGCTGACTGTTGCTGGATACCTTAACGCTTGGTTACTAGGTGTCTTAATTTGGGGAACTCTTGGTTTCTCAGGTTATGTAGTAGTAATGTTCTATTTCTTAGTTGGTTCGTTTGTTACAAAAGTTGGTATAGCGCAGAAGGAAGCGGAAGGTATCGCAGAAAAACGTTCGGGGGCAAGAGGTCCAGAAAACGTTTGGGGTTCAGCATTGACTGCTACATTATGCGCGCTTGGTGCCGTAGTTACATTAAATTCACAAGCATTAAATTTACAATTAGATAATCTTCACCCGCTGTTTGTGTTAGGTTATGTCGCGAGTTTCAGCACTAAGCTTTCGGACACCTGTGCTAGCGAAATAGGTAAAGCATATGGACAGCGAACATTTTTAATTACAACGCTACAACCTGTAGCACGGGGAACAGAAGGCGCCGTCAGTTTAGAAGGTACTGTTGCTGGAGCAGTTGCTTCTTTGGCACAAGCGTTAATAGGGCTAGCTGTTGGATTGATTAATGGTTTTGATGTATTGTGGTGTGTTCTCGCTGCCTTTATTGCCACTAATATTGAAAGTGTAATTGGGGCAACACTGCAATCGAGGTACACATGGCTGACAAATGAATTGGTAAATATTTTAAATACATTGATAGGCGCCGCCGTTGCAATGCTGTTGTCGGTGTTGTGGCTATATTTGGCACGCTAATATACAATTCTTTAGTACTATGTCGGAAAAATCAAGTTAATTTTTTTGCAATTTCTTGACTAATATACGATGTAGATATTACTTACACAGCCAGCAGTTCGCTTGACTTTGAGCAAGCGTGCAGTTGCTGATTTAGGCGATTCTTGCTTACGATTACTATAGCTGTTTTTATAACAGAGCGTTTAAAGTATAGAACGGGCGCGCGGTTGTAGCTTCACGCACTTCCGTTAACTCCAATTTCTGCTCAAAAACAATAGTATAATTTTTGAACGTATAAATTAATACGTATTTATGTCAATGGAATCTCTATCATTTATAACCGTCGATGAACAATCAATTTCTGTGGCACAGGCAGTGAAATACCTGCAAGCGTCAGGAAAATTGGGGCAGTTCATAGGTGATATTCTTCGTCAATACGTGATTGACGAGGAAATTGCCACCCGTGCTGATGTTGTCATCAGTCCAGCATTAACAGAGCAAGCAATAATCGATTTTCGTTTAAAAAACCAGCTTACAGACTCGCAGCGTTTCAACGACTGGTTGAAAAGTAACGGCACTAATTACGAGAGTTTTCACTCGTCAGTTGCATCTAGCTTTAAATTAGAGAAACTTAAAGCCGCAATTGCCGACCCCAAACTTCAAGAATATTTTATTGAACGTAAGATTTTTCTCGATAGAGTAGTGTTATCCCGAATTATCGTTGATAATCACGAACTCGCGGAGGAACTACACGCGCAAGTTGAAGAAGGCGCCAGTTTTGAGCAAATTGCGCGTGAATATTCTCTCGCAGATGACAAGGTTGTGAATGGCATGATGGGACCAGTAAGCCGGGGAACGTTACCAGATATACTAAGAGCAGCAGTCGATGTTGCTTCTACAGGTACAGTAATTGGACCTATGGAATTAGAAGGACGCTTTGGTTTGTTTCGCGTGGAACAATTCTTAACAGCATCCTTAGATGATACTCAACTAAAGCAGACACTACAAAACGAGTTGTTTGAGAAATGGCTAGCAGAGAAAATTCAAAAGCTTACAGTCAGACTGCAAGTGGGCTAAGTACCACGGATAAAGACTTGCACTCCGAAGTGCTAGCATCTTTACCTTGGCAGGAAGCACCGTTTTGCTGGTTAACACCTGATAATAAAAATGTATTAAAAAAGAGTGCTGATGTATCGCGCTATGGGTTAGGTGAGAAAATTTGGTCTAGAACGAACCCTGGCTTACATTATTTTATTGTTGCAGGTAAAGTTAGGCTGCGCGAGGAAGAAACAAGCAAACCACTGGCAACAATGGAAGCTGGTGATTGGTTTGGGGACTTATTACTGTGTGCGGTTGACTGTAAAGCTGTAGCTGCTAGCAAAGAAGTAATAGTAGTTTGCTGGGGTGTTGAAGTTTGGCAGAAGTTATCTAACCCAGAAGTTAATGCTTTTTGGGAAGGTTCAACATCTGATTCAATATCTGAGGAGGGTAATGGTAATAGTAATCGTAGTACCACTATTTATTCACCACCTCGCCAAGATGAAAATAGATTTGAGCAAGTTGAATATAACCCGCAATCGTCACTAGAAGACAGGTTAGATACACAGCGAGAAGATTCTGTACCGCAAACTCGAACACAACAGTCTCAATTTCAACGCGAACTGCTTGCAACTGCATCATCTCACTCATCGTCTGGCTACCCATTTGTGGCAAGTCACAATACAGGAGCAGCATGTTTGACGATGGCAGCTATTCAGCTAAAGAACCCGGTGCAGCTTGAATGGGTGCAGCGTCAACTTCGAGGACAGCGACCAAAAAATTTGGTTGAAGCTGCAGAAAAATTAGGGTTTATTTTACGACGAGTTCAGGTAACTTGGGCAGACCTGAGACAATTATCTTTCCCTGCTTTAATGCGTTTGAACACAGGTCAAACAAAAGAAGCTACCTGGGTTGTTGCTTATGCAATGAAGGGAGATAGACTCATTGTTGCTAACCCTCGTAACACTGAAGGTAAAACTGAAAGTTTACCGCAACAAATGGTCGTCGAAGCTTGGGATGGAAACCTCTGGCAAACTGAAGTCGTTAACAAGCAAGAGAAATTTAACCTAAGTTGGTTTTTACCAGCAGTAATGCGGTACCGAGGTTTATTAACTGAGGTATTGTTAGCTTCTTTTACATTACAGTTACTTGGACTTACGACACCTTTAATTACCCAAGTCGTTATTGACAAGGTGATGGTGCAAGAGAGTCTACCAACTCTTGATGTTATGGCAATAGCTTTATTGTCTGTAGCATTATTTGAAGCATTACTCGGTGTACTTCGTTTATTTATTTTTACCCATACTGCACGGCGCCTCGATTTAAGTTTATCAGCGCAGTTGTTCCGGCACTTAATGCGGCTACCTTTGGCGTATTTTGAATCACGTCGGGTTGGAGATACCGTAGCGCGCGTACAAGAACTCGAACAAATTCGTCAATTTTTAACAGGTACAGCATTAACTGTTGTACTAGACAGTATTTTTGCTGTTGTATATTTGGCATTAATGTTCTATTACAGCGTTCCTCTAACCTTTGCAGGGTTAGCAGTGCTACCATTATTCGCCACACTGACGCTAGTTGCTACACCAATATTACGTAACTGGCTCAACGAAACCTTTAACCGCAGTGCAGACAGCCAATCATTCCTAGTAGAAACTGTTACAGGTATTCATTCCGTCAAAGCACATGCCGCTGAACCAGTAGCACGCGACCGTTGGGAAGGATTATTTGCCAGGTTTATTCGCACAGGTTTTAAAGCTTCCACCACTCAAAATATAAGTAGCAACATCGGTGACTTTTTAACGAACCTATCTAGCTTACTAATTTTGTGGTTCGGCGCCAAATTAGTTATCGAGCAAAAATTAACCATCGGTCAACTTGTTGCGTTTCAGATGCTATCGGGACGTGTAACAGGCCCGCTATTGCGTTTAGTTCAACTTTGGCAAAACCTCCAACAAGTACTACTATCAGTAGACCGTATTGGCGATATATTGAACGTGGCGCCAGAAGCAGAACCAGGAACAGGGTTAGTATTACCACCATTAAAGGGTGAAGTATCATTCGAGCAAGTATTTTTCCGATATAAAGAAGGAACTGAACCTGTACTGCGTGGAATTTCCTTCAATGTCGAACCTGGGCAGTTTGTAGGTATAGTTGGTCGCAGTGGTTCCGGAAAAAGTACGCTTTCCAAATTATTACAGCGATTATATACAATCGAATCTGGTCGTATTTTAATCGATGGATTTGATATAAAGAGCGTTGACCTAGCGTCACTGCGGCAACAAATAGCTGTTGTTCTCCAAGAAGACTTTCTATTTAATGCTTCCATCTTGGAAAACATCACTTTAGGAAACCCAGATATTTCAGCCGAACAAGTAGTGGAAGCAGCACGTCTTGCCGTTGCTCACGATTTTATCAGTCAACTACCCCACGGTTACGAAACAAACGCAGGTGAAAGAGGAACCGCACTATCAGGAGGTCAACGTCAGCGCATCGCTCTAGCAAGACTATTTTTATCACAGGCGCCGATACTAATACTAGACGAAGCAACAAGCGCACTCGACGCAGAAACCGAACAACAAGTACTGCAAAACCTCCAAAAAGTCTCACAAAACCGCACTGTATTTATTATTGCTCACCGCTTCGCCCCATTAAAACGCGCCAACCAAATTTTAGTAATGGAACGCGGAGTAATAGCAGAACGTGGAACACACGAAGGACTACTACGCGACAAAGGACTATATTGGTCACTTTATCAGCGTCAACAAGCCAACGTGTAAGAAGTGGAAAGTGCTGAGTGCTGAGTGCTGAGTAATGAGTAATGGAAAAATTGTCATTCTGAGCGCAGCGAAGAATCTTGATAATGTTGATAATTACAAGACAAACCCCGTTTTACCATAAAGCGGGGTATTTTATATTAAGCCAAATATAAACCAAGCTTCTTCAATACATTTATCACAAACACATTATATCTTGTGGAATGGGCTTACCATTAAAATAGGAATTTTAAATTATTTTTGAAAAAATCTAGGTATCTGTAAGGTGGGCGGCGCCCACCAAAACAACTAAACTTACGCTGTAGTAACTAGTTTTTCTATTGCCTCCCTCGCAGCTATCAGAGATTTTTCTCGTGTTCCATCACCAGATAAATTTTCGGCATGAATAAAGGAAACATCTGTCACACCTAAAAACCCAAACAACGTCCGTAGGTAAGGTTCTTGAAAATCGTATTGTGCCAATGGTGTACCCTGAGCAAAACTACCTCCTCGCGCAGTAATAACCAAAGCTTTCTTATTTTTGAGTAAACCTTCAAATCCATTTTGGCTAATGGTGAAAGTTCTTCCCACCCTTGCAACTTGGTCAACATACGCTTTGAAAACTGAGGAAATGCCAAAGTTATACATTGGGGCGCCGAATACATAAATATCGGCTGCAACTAACTCATCAATTAGTTCATCCGAAATCTTCAAAGCAGCTTCTAATGCAGCAGTGCGCTGGTCAGGAGGACTAAAGGCGCCTGCTATCCAAGCTTCATCAACATGAGGAATAGGACTATGCCCAATATCTCTGTAAGTTACCGTATCACCAGGATGAGCTTGTAACCAAGTACTGACAAATTCTTTGGTCAAACTGCGAGAAATAGAACGCTCTCCACGAGGACTTGTATCAACATGTAGAATATTTGCCATGATGTAGCCTAGATATAGTGCTACTTAATATTACTTAATGATTTTAGGTATGTGTATTTCTTTCATGCGGTAATAACAACCAATTTTTTAGATAATTGACAAATTTATGTACACGGTAGAATCTGAGCGTAGGGATTCGCGATATTCACGTCCTAGCTTCATAGCTTCATCATACATTGAGTCATTCGCAGAACGTAACAGTTACTTTTAACTCAACATTAGATAATCCGATAGGAATATTTAGATATAAAATACCATCTTCCGCAACATGATATTATTTAGTTACAGTGTTTATAGAGGTCATACACTAATATTTTCGTAATCATCTGAGTTATCTTCATATTCTACCAATTCAATATCATCAGGTTCAGTCTCTTGTTCTATATTAATATTACATAGAGAAGATTTACCCATAGCTTTTTCAATTTTTTCCAAAAGTAACTTTTGTCGAGAATGCAAAAAATTATCAAAATCATCTTGGCGTAGAAGCTTGGGTTCAATAAGATGTGTTTGTAAAAACTTATCAATATGAGCTTCTGTAACCCCAGCTTCATTTTGAACTTTCGGTAAGTAAATACTTGGAGCTTTACCTCCAATCATACGGTTAGTTCTTGCTGAAATAGGAGTTTTATTTAAAATGCAATCCCAAAGTTTAGCGTCAATTCCTTGCCCTTTACACCAATGCTGCGGAAATATATGATGAATATCTATCTTATCATCAAAATATATTTCAGTATCTATTGGGCAGCCTGTACGAAAATCAACACTACCATTATGGAGTAGTAAAGCAAACAAACCTTTATAAGCTGCACTGTTGCGTGTACGTAAACTTAAAAGACGACCTGGTGCAAAATTAGCACTTGTAATAGTATCTGGCTCAGAACCGTCATTGACCCATACTAAAACTTCCTGTAAATCTTTAGCGAGCCGCGTTTCTATGGCGCCGCTATATAGTTCTCCAAAAACGCCACACCAGTACCAACGTGCTAATTTTGAGCTTACTCCTGCGTTATCTGCTTGCTTCCCTAATATTGCGAAAATTGCAGCCAGTGCAGTAAGTTGAGGTCGATATGGCAAATCTCTTGCTGTAAATATTTTTAGGGTGTGGAGTAACTTTGCAGCTTTTTCAAAACCTCTTGTAACTGCTTCATTCCAATTTTTGTACTCATCGAGGGTTAATTTTAAGATATCTTTACGAGTACAGCTTACAGCGCCATGAGGCAAACGCTCTTTTGTCACAACCAAACTTACAGCTTGTAAAAAATCTGTGTTTTGAAGATTTTCCAAGACTTTGAATTGTTTGAGTTTCTTTTCGCGTTTATCCCAATCCTCTCGCAAATTAAATTCATCGGCAGCATAAGTGGCTGTTAATAGTTCAAAAACAGTAAGAAAAACACCTCCTGTGTTTACCTTCTCAAAAACCTGACAAACTGCTTCCCTAGGTGTTTCTTTCGATAACTCAATAATTGGTACTTGATATTGCTGGTAAGGTTGAATTACCTCTTGACAGAAATTAGTCCAGCGCGTAAGACGTTCTGGCATATTACTAGGGTCAAGTTGCAAATATTCTTGCATCCACTGATTTTGCCCTAAAGTGTCAAATACAAGATTCAGCGGGAAAACTTCTGAGCTACACTCATTTTGAGTAGACGAGTAATCAGCAATAACTTCACCACGGAAATTTTTTAAAATCTTATCGCTTGGTACACTAATAATTGCATCTTCTCGGTCAGCATTTTCTGAAAGCGCTTTACCAATATCCACATAATACCAACGCTCAGTTTGTCTACCGCGCGTATCTCTGGTTTTTACTGAGTTAGAACAAAAAAGCACTTGAAACAGTGAAGTTATACGCTGTTGTCCATCTAAAATTAAAGATTCCGGTGTTGGCATTGTACCAAGTGAAACACCTTCAAGCACACGAGATGCTTAAATTTGACAGCAGGATTACCCGTCTCAAGCATCATAACTGCTCCAATCGGGTAAGATAAAGAAATACTAGCTAGTAAAGAACATATTTGTTCGTCATTCCAAACCCAGCTACGCTGAAAATCTGGTAGTTGAGTTTTACCTTCCTTTGTGTTTTCTAGTATTTGCCGGATAGATTTTGTGATGCTTCGAGTACTGGTAATTGTTGGCATATCATTTTTATTTCATACAATAAAATAACTTAGGGGTTTTAAGTGCCCTAAAATACAGCTTAAGGTTAACTCAAGTAACTGTGATATAACAAGCTAATTTAAAAAAATACTGTATTAAAGGAAATTTAATCTAAACCTTAGGTTGAAGAATAATCAAGTGATGACGCGCGCGCGATGCTCCAACATAAAGTAATTGCTGATAGTTTGAATTTTTTGACTCGGTTTCAACTAAAATAACAACTTTGCTTTCAAGCCCTTTAAAGTAATAAATTGTATTGCATAGAATTTCTTTTTTAGTTATGTCTGGTTCTGCTTTGATACGAAATTGTCCAACAACCTGGTTTTGAAGTGATTGTTTTCGTGTAGTTGTCAGAATAACAATATCTTTAGTTGCAAAACCTTCATTTATCACTAAACAGTGAAGCACCTGCCCAAGTACTTTTTTCAATTGAGCATCGCCATTATAGTTATGAAATTCTACATCTTGTCCTAATGGGCATAAAGATGCTGTTGAGTGAGGGTCAGGATGAAACTTCAAAACATAATCGTGTATTTTTTGAGTGTTGCGACAATTTTTATTTAATGTAAAGGGGACTTCTTCTAAAGGAGGTTTCCATCCTGCGTTGAATATATTTTGATTATCGTCATAGAAAAAATAAAAGATACCGTTATCCGGGTCGTTAAGCAAGAATTTGAGAGCTAACCACCAGTCTTCATAAAAATCTTGCCCTTCATCAACAATTATTGCATCCACATGCCATTTTAACTTATCTGCGGCATCGATTAATAAGTTAGGATATATTTCTTTAAATAGTTGGTCTTCAGAAATGTTACTTTCATTCGGCGACAAAGCAGCTTGTTCAAATAACTTTTTACATAAACCATGAAAGTTATAAACATGTAAATCTGACTTCCAGCTCGAACTCTGACGCATGAATTGAGCCAAGCTTTTATTATAGCAGGTTACTAAAACACTAAATCCTTGCTCGTTGAGGCGCCGAGCTTTTTCAAGTGCCAATAAAGTTTTACCAGAACCAGCACAACCACTTATAGCTACACGCCGATGAGTTCCTAGAAAATCTAATATATCCATTTGCTGGTCAGTTAGATTTTTAAAAACATCATCATCGTGACGTGGTAATATTTTTGGCGAAATTGGCGCAATTACTTTAATCAGGCGCCTAACGCTTTCTGCATCAAATTTATTTCTATTTGAATTTTGATGTAAGTTTTGACCGAGCCAATAATTAAAGACACCTTCTACCCAACCAGATAAATTATTTAACTGAGTATAATCTAATATAATCTCACTTGGAGCATCTAAAGGCAGATTAATATTTGCTTTGACATCTGGAAAAGCAACTGCATGTCCTATGGCAACCCAGCAATTTTTCCAGTAAGGAAATTCTTTTAAACGACTAAGCAAAGCGTACTTGCTATTACACGCTTGCTCAAAAGGATTTGATATATGATTATCATTACTATAATATTGGTCTTCTGTGCCGTTATAACGAATTTGACCACCTTTAACTTCTATTACTAAAATACCCAGATTGGGACAAGCAATAATAAAATCTGCTTCACCATCTTTGGCGCCGTTACGAAGACTGCGAACTTGCCAACGACAAGAGTGAAAAACAACAAAGCTATCTGATAACTGCTCCTGAAAAGCTTTGTATAGTACCTTTTCTGCTTGCGAGCGAACATTAGAGCGCAAGTGTTCAGGAAACATTTTTGCCATAAGGCGCCTCGAATGAATGTTTGAATATATGGGCAGTCCTGATATATATGCTGGTGGACTTATTTATATAGTTCCCAGATATGCACATTCACTAACACCCAGGTAAATATTCAAACTTGAAGTAATACGTAAGGTGGGCAATGCCCACCATACAGGTATCAAAAGCATTGATATACACGCAAACCTCTTTTTGCTTCAACATCAAACTTTAAACCAATTTCTTGTTCTGAAGTAGTTTGTACTGCGCTAGTTGATTCATCGTTAACCTGAATACTCTCAATTTTAGCTAATTCACAATAAGCTTCGCTAACAAGAAAAAGACTTCCTCCAACAGATAAAGAAGTTATTTCTTGCATTTTCACTATTGCGGCTTTGGGAGTTTTAAACCATTCTGTAATAGTACCTATTTCTTTTGCTTGTCCTACAGATTCCTGTTTTTGAATAACTTGATAAGTCATTAACTCTGTAAGAGCTTCGCATAATGCTTCTACAAAACTACAAAACTCAAGCAATGATTCAGTGCTAAGAGTATTCTGCGGCGTTCCTTAATCAAAGAAATTACACCATGAAAATCTATTTCATTATTTTGGGGTTGGCACCAATTTCAACCTATCTGACTTTCCCTTTCTGTGTACTCTGTGGTAAAGAAAATAATATGCACTCACTGCACAGGCAGGATGCCTGTGCCACAAATACAAATTATGCGCTGAAGTATTTGGCTACTGGGTGATAAGTGATAATAGCTGTTGTACTTTGTTCTGGGTACAATTGCTCACTTTCATCGATGTGCATCTTAATACGTTCGGCGCCTAACAATTGAAGCTGTTTATACTGGTCTTGGATATTAGGACAAGCTGGATAACCAAAGCTATACCGTGAACCTTGATATCTTTGTGCGAGCATATCGCGAATATTATCAGGCTCTTGTGCTGCAAACCCTAACTCACGACGTATTCTAGCGTGTGACCATTCGGCTAATGCTTCTGCTATTTGCACTGCCATACCGTGGAAATACAGATAATCTGTGTATTGATTATCTTTATATAGCTTTTGTGCAAACTCTGTTGCGATTTCTCCAACTGTCACGGCTTGCATCGGAAATACATCAATAATACCCGTTTCCTTGGGTGCAAAGAAGTCGGCTATACATAAACGGCGCCCAGAACGTTGACGAGGAAATTCAAATTCGGCAACCTGTTGCCCATGATTATCTGGGTTGTATATATATAGTGTATTTCCTTCTGCATTACAGGGGAAATAGCCATATAAAACCTGTGGGTGCAGCAAGCTCTCTTCAACGATGCGCGCTTTCCATTTTTCAAGGATAGGATAAACCTTCTCTTGTAGGAAAGCTTGATATTCTTCTTTGCTTTGTTCTTTAGGTTTGCGGAACTGCCATTGTCCTGCTACGAGTGCTTGTAAGTCTAGATGCCAGAATATTTCATCCCAAGGAATATCACCATTTTGTAGTAGTTTTGTTCCCCAAAATGGTGGTGTGGGACGTTCGATGTTTATATCGACTGCTTCGGAACGACAGGTGTCTTTTTCTTTTGGTTCTTCGGGTTTTTTCTTGGCATCCTCTTCTTCTTTAAGCGCATTTCTGCCTACTTCGTTCTCGCTGGCATATTCTCCTAAGAACCCGTTAATATCATCCCATTGTGTAGATGCTTTGGCGGGCATGAGTTTGTCCATGAAGTGCAGGTCAGAGAAAGCGTCTTTGCCGTATACGACTTTACCTTTATAGGCTTTTTGGCAGTCTTCGTAAACAAACTTGGGTGTTAAGGCGGCGCCTCCTAATATTACAGGTACAGTGATGCCTTTTTCATTGAATATTCCCAAGTTTTCTTTCATGAACGCCGTGGACTTAACGAGTAAGCCACTCATCGCGATACAATCGGCTTTGTATTTGTTGTATGCTTCGATGATATTCTCTACAGGTTGTTTAATACCCAGGTTTATTACCCTGTAACCGTTGTTCGACAAGATAATATCTACTAGGTTTTTGCCGATGTCGTGAACGTCTCCTTTGACTGTGGCAATAATAAACGTTCCTTTGCCACTGTTTGCATCCTCAGTTTCGCTTTTCTCCATGAATGGTTCCAGGAAAGCTACTGCTGACTTCATGGTTTCGGCGGATTGTAGTACAAATGGTAGCTGCATTTGTCCGGAACCGAATAACTCACCTACTACTTTCATGCCGTCAAGCAAGAAAATATTGATAATGTCTAAAGCTGGGTGTTTTAAGAGTGCCTGTTTGAGAGCATCTTCTAAACCTATGCGCTCACCGTCAATAATATGACGTTTGAGACGCTCTTCAACTGGGAGATTTTCGTCAACACCTTTTTCGCGTTTGGTTGTTACCCCTTCAAATAAGGTAGTGAGTATTGTGAGAGGGTCATATACACAGATGTCATTTTCAAATTTGCGATTATCATAAATTAAATCGCGGCAAATTTCTTGATGCTTGGCTTCAATCTTCGCAAGCGGTAATATTTTATTGGGGCTGACAATTGCTCCATCCATTCCTACTTGCATTGCTTCATGTAGGAACATTGAGTTTAATACTATCCGCGCGGCTGGATTTAAACCGAAGGATATATTCGATACACCAAGCATAAAGTGACAACCAGGTAAATTCTCACGAATTCTCTTAATTGCCTCTATTGTTGCCTTTCCGTTTTCTCTATCTTCTTCAATACCAGTAGAAACAGGTAGAGCTAAGGTATCAAAGAATATTTCGTGTGCAGGTATACCATATTCAATCACTGCACGATAGGCACGCTGGGCTATTTCAAATTTCTTATCAGCGGTGCGCGCCATTCCTTCTTCGTCAATTGTACCAATAACTACTCCGGCGCCGTATTTCTTAGCGAGTTCCAATACTTTAAAGAATCTTTCTTCGCCGTCTTCGTAGTTGGTAGAGTTGAGAATGCACTTACCACCCGCAACTTTCAATCCTGACTCCATTTTTTCCCATTCGGTCGAGTCAAGCATTAAAGGCAAGTTTACATTATTAACAATGCGGGATACTAACTCGTGCATGTCGCGCACACCGTCGCGTCCTACATAGTCTACGTTAACATCCAGAATGTGGGCACCTTCTTTAACTTGTGCGCGTGCCATCGACACAAGTCCATCCCAGTCTTCTGCATTAAGCATTTCGCGGCATTTCTTAGAGCCGCTGGCGTTGAGCCTTTCTCCTACAATTAAGAAAGAATTATCTTGAGTGTAATTTTGTGTGCTGTATATAGACGCTGCCGCAGGTTCTAAATGTGGATGACGTTCAGCAGGTTTAAGATATGAAGCTATTTCTGCAAGCTGTTGAATATGCGCCGGTCTTGTCCCACAGCAACCCCCTATCACTTGGACACCCAGGTCTTCAACAAAATGCATTAATGACATCCGCAGTTCCATTGGCGTAAGCTTATAATGCGCTTGTCCACCAACGTTTTCGGGTAAACCCGCGTTTGGCACACACGAAACTATAAACGGCGAATGCTCCGATAAATACTTGATGTGTGGTTTCATCAAGTCGGGGCCTGTCGCGCAGTTCAAACCAAGAATATCTATTTTATACGGTTCCAAAATAGTGACAACGGCATTAATTTCCGTTCCTACTAGCATTGTCCCCATTGTTTCCATCGTTACAGAAACCATTATCGGGCGCCTGTCACCTTTTTTGGCGAACACTTCTTCAACAGCATTAAGTGCAGCTTTAATTTGCAGCACGTCTTGGCATGTCTCAATAATAAACAAATCTACACCACCATCCCAAAGCGCCGAAGCTTGTTGAGCAAAAGCATCTTTCATTATGTCGTAGTCGATATGTCCCAATGTTGGTAACTTAGTACCTGGGCCCATCGAACCAGCAACAAAACGAGGTTTCTCTGGTGTCGAATATTGCTCAGCACAACGTTTCGCTAGTTCTGCTGCCGTTTTGTTGAGGTAATAAACTTTATCTTCCAGGTTATACTCAGCAAGTACGGTAGATGTACCACCAAAAGTATCTGTTTCGATAACATCGGCGCCTGCTGCTAAAAAGTCACGGTGAACTTTTGCCACCGCTTCGGGGTTCGTATGAACAAGGTACTCGTTACAGCCCTCGTACTCGGCGCCGCCAAAGTCATCAGCAGTAAGGTTTTGTGATTGTAAGTTCGTACCCATCGCACCGTCAAACACTATGACCGGACGGTTGGGACTATGCAAGTGTTCGAGAAAGGAATTAGGCATACTTTCAAACTAAATTGAGTTATTGTGGTTTAGTTCCACTTTATTTAATATTCTCCTAAATTTTTAGGGTTTTTGAGTAACTGAATTTCTACTGAAATGTTTAAAGATTTTGCTTGCCCAACAATTATATTTATCCGTCTAAATACTGATATCCCAAAAAAAAGTATTATAAGCTACATTTTCTCGTAGGTTGGGTGGAGGAACGTAACCCAACCCAACCCATAAATAACTTAACTAATTTATTTGCTTGTATATAAGTTGCCTATTTATAACTAAGGCTTGATACTAAAATTACATAGAGTAGCATAGGTAATTATTAGAAATGCGAGATAGCGCTTGGATAACTAGAATGCTGGCTATTTCTTTAGTAGTCTTGGGTGTGATTGTGTTTTTTATCGGCAGCAAAGACGTATCTAGTTCAGATAAGCTAGGTAATTCTGATTCTAGTTCGGAACAGTCAGCTTGGAGTCCAGCCAAGGTGCAGTATCAATCTGATCTTAAACCACCTGCCGCGCTTTCACCGAATAAACCTGTAAATAATCAAGCTGCACAAGCTAAAGTGGCGCCTGTGCCAACAACTCCTGTACCAACAACTCCTGTACCAACAACTCCTGTACCAACAACTCCTGCACAGACTGCACCAAAAAAGACCCCAGCTAGCAAACAGCCACTTAAACGCACGTTCACCACTACTTATGCATTTAAAAGTTACACACCTAAATATGTAGTTGCCTGGGCAGACCCAAGTAATTATGGGGATAGGTTCGCTACTGATGTTTATGGTACTCCTGTTAACAATCCACCAATTATAGTTCTCCACGAAACTACAAATTCTGCACAAAGCGCTGTTAATACGTTTAGAAGCAATAATTCACAGGACGAAAACAGACAAGTTAGCTACCATACTTTAATCGCACGCAATGGGTTAGTTGTTTATCTCGTTCCGCCAGATAAACGTGCGTTCGGCGCCGGCAACTCGGTATTCGATGGTCTTAATGGTCCGGAAACAGTACAAACTAACCCAACTTTAAATCCTTCTGTCAATAACTTTGCTTATCATGTTTCGTTAGAGACACCACCCGATGCATGGGATAAAAATGTGTCTAGTCATAGCGGTTATACAGATGAGCAGTATAATTCGTTAGCTTGGTTAGTAGCGCAAAGCGATGTTCCTGATGAACGCATTACTACTCACCGTGCGGTTGACCGTTCGGCACAAAGAATTGACCCCGTAAGTTTTGATTTTGATAAGTTTTATAGTATATTACACTCTTTTAGAGAAATTGCTATTAATTAATTATATGGGACGGGCAGGGATGCTCATTCCACAAGAGTAATCAAAATGTTTTTGATGTGATTTAATTAGTTTCCATAGCTTGATTTGATTATCTTTACTACTGCTTGCTATTAATTGTCCGTCTTGGCTAAAAATAATTGAGTTTATACTATCTGTATAATTATCAATGGTTAGTAGTAAGTTAGATGAATCGACACTCCAAAGCTTAATTTGGGATTGACTTGCTATGGCGACGAGTTTCGCATCTACGCTAAAGCAAATACAGTTAACAGATGTTTTATGTCCAATAATATTAAAAACAGGTTGAAAAGTTTCTAAATTCCAAAATCTGATTGTGCTATCTTGATTTGCTGTGGTGATTTGTTTATTATCAGGACTGAAGGCAAAAGTATTTATATTATCTCCGGCGCCGAGCGTGAAAATGCGATGTTTTCTGGACTGTGCACTTCGCTGATAAAGATTTGTAACCCTGCGTTCAGGACGTTTTACGGCCTTTTAGTCCTTTCATTCCTAGGCGCACATTTGGCTGCTTCCAGAGTAAAATGTGATGTTCAAAGTAAACTGACTGCTGTTGTCCTAGTTGAACATCAACAATAGGTGCTACTTCGCCTTTAATTTTTAAGCTTAAGTCACCTGAACGGAAAGAAGATTGAGGTTTTATACTGCTCATAATATTATTTACGCTTATTTATACTGCTTATTATATTTTACAGCAGATTGCGAGTAAATGAGGTACACCAATATTTGTCGTATAAATAGGTAAAATAGAAACTCTACCTAATTTGATTAATTACTAACATTTTAGACATTTTTCAATTACTGTACCTCACCAACCTGCAATCTGCTGTAGTTAAAATTTTCAAGAGACTATACTTAAGGAGTATATACATTGGGTGATTATATTTTTACCCATTACTTTAGTCATACTTAAATCGTGACTTTTTATTCATGGTATTTATAAAATCAATGTTCTACAGTAAAAGTGCCTGAGAGAAACATGCTTCCTGTAAGCTTTAATAAGGCTTCTGGGTTTACGAAAGTTAACAATCAGATGCAGTGTAATACTCTAAGACCATATATTTAATTTTATTGTGTTATCAAGTGCATAAACCATATATCTGATGTGTATAAGTAAATATTGCTGTTTTAAAGGTTTAAATTTATTAATGAGGTAATTTAGTTTATGAAACGTGTAATTGCAGCAGTTCTTCTTGCACTTCCACTTACTACACTAGCATTTGCCGCAAAACCAGCAGCAGCAGAAACTTACCGACAAGAACGTCGTGAAATTCGGCGTGAAGGAGCTACGAAGCGTGCAGAAATTCGTCGTGAACAAGCTCGTCATCTTGCGGAAATTCGTCGCGAACAAGCTCGTCGTCGTGCGGAAGCTCGCCGTGAAAACGACACAAGAGTTTGGGTTAACGGTCGTTGGGTTTATCGTCGTTAAAGAAAAGCTTTGCTGAAGATTACGAGCATCTCAGGTGTTGAATATTTACATTGTCCCATTTGTGCTGTAAGTATTCGACAATCAGGCGCCGATGGGACGTAGGTTTTGACATACTAAAATGGCACGATGACATGTCATTGGGTCTTTTTCGGCACACATTAAGGCCTTTTGGGCGCCTTTGAGCAAACGTTGTACACCAATGCCAAACTCTTCGGTTGCTGCAATTCTTTCGTATAAAGCTTTACCATCTACATAACAGTTAGGGTTACTTGACAAACAGCGCCTAACTCTTTAACTAGAAAAACGTAGTAAATACCTGCTTCGACCAAAGTAGCTTTGAGAGCAGCTTGGCTAAATTGGGGGTTTTGACGACTATAGGGATGCGAACGCACGTCCGCAATGGCTGTTACTTCGTGTTGCTTGAGTAATTGAATAAAAGCTTCGCTACTATGGTTTGAGTGACCAATCGTAAATAATTCTTTATGGTTATTCATGGTATGCAAACTTTTTGTTTACGATTTTACTCGCTCAACGAATAAAAAATCCTGAATAGCTTGGGAATGTGGGCAAGTTTGTTATACATTAAGTTATGTGTAAATTATTAACGATATCACCTGATTGGAGAAGCACATGAGTACGGGTGTAATTACTATCACTGATACTGAGTTTGAAACAGAAGTTTTGAAATCTGAGCAGCCCGTATTACTTTACTTCTGGGCTTCTTGGTGCGGTCCTTGCAAGTTAATGACTATGACGGTGAACAATGCCGCCAATACTTATGGCGACCGTCTGAAAGTAGTTAAAATGGAAGTTGACCCTAATCCTACTACTGTCAAGCAGTACCAAGTTGAAGGTGTACCTGCCTTTCGCATAGTTCAAGATGGTCAACTTTTAGCTGCTACTGAAGGCGCCATTGGTAAAGATAAGCTGTTTAACTTCATTGATAGTCATCTAAATTAGCTTGCGAGAAACCGGGCTTGTTTAGGGAAATTAAGGTTAAGAGCAAATATTTCTCTAGAAGCCCGGTTTCTATGATGCATAATATAGTTGAATGTTATGCAAGATACCGAAATGCAATTTGCTAAACGTCTACAACCTCTGCAAAGTAATGTGTTTGCGGATATGGATACTGCCAAAACCAAAGCTTTGGCGGCATCTAAAGAGTTGATTGATTTGTCGCTGGGTTCTTCTGACCTAGCGGCACAACCACATGTTATTGATGCTATTGCAAAATCATTAGATGACCCATCAACTCATGGTTACTTACTTTTTGGCGCCACGATAGCATTTCGTACTGCTGCGGCAACTTGGTATGAGCAAAAGTTCGGTATTTCCATCGACCCGGAAACTGAAGTATTACCTTTAATTGGTTCACAGGAAGGAACCGCTCATTTACCTTTGGCAATTCTTAACCCTGGTGATTACGCTTTATTGTTAGACCCTGGTTATCCTTCTCATGCAGGTGGAGTCTATTTAGCTTCAGGATTAATTTATCCAATGCCACTGCGTGCGGAAAATGAATTTTTACCTATATTTAGCGATATTCCCGTCGATGTCCTAAATAAATCGCGGATGATGGTGTTAAGTTATCCACATAATCCAACCGCAGCAACCGCATCTCTATCATTCTTTAAAGAAGCAGTTGCCTTCTGCCAACAGCATAATATTGTTCTCGTTCATGATTTTCCCTACGTTGATTTAATATTCCCTAACGAAACAGCCCCATCAATATTTCAAGCTGACCCAGAAAAAAGCGTTTCGATTGAATTTTTTACGCTCTCGAAGTCTTATAATATGGGCGGTTTCCGTATTGGCTTCGCTATTGGCAACGCGGACTTAATTCGTGCGTTGCGTCAAGTCAAAGCTGCCGTTGACTTTAACCAGTATCGAGGAATTTTAAACGGCGCCGTTGCTGCTTTGACTGGCCCCCAAACAGGAGTAGAGACTGCTGTCGCAACTTTTAAAAGGCGCCGTGATGCTTTTATTGGTGCTTTAGATAACATTGGTTGGCATGTACCAACACCCCAAGCAACAATGTATGTCTGGGCAAAACTGCCTCCTGCTTGGCGCCATAACTCAATCGAATTTTGCACAAAACTTGTCCAAGAAACAGGTGTAGCTGCATCACCAGGTGCAGGTTTTGGTAAGTCAGGAGAAGGTTATGTCCGTTTTGCGCTTGTTCGGGAACCTCTAATTTTGGAAATAGCGGTTCAACGTATAGCCGAATTTCTAAAGTAAATTTACTAATACTTTATTAGGAATTAACAATAAGTTTATAAAGATTACCTAAAATTTCAGTATTCCCAAGCTAGACTACAGAGGGATTACTGAATATTATCGTATTATATTAAACCAAAGAAACCGGGTTTCTATAGCTAACCTAATTGCTTATGAGAAATTTAAGTACAATTTTTACAACAAGTATTAACCTAGTTGTAGTTTTAATATTGGGTAGTTTTTCTTTACCTGCCCAAGCAACATCGTTAAAAAATGGTTCATTTACAGAACAATTAAAACTGAATAATAATGAAAAAAATAATATAAGCCTAAATACTCAACTTGATGACATAGTGCCTTTTGGCTCAAACTTATTTGGTAAAAACCCTCAAAATAAGAATGAACTTGAATCTCGCTTACTTGCAGAAGCGAAAGATACCATCAATGAAGTCAGAGAAGCAAATAAAGTTATCCAAGAAGACATCAGTGGTAAAACTGTATATCTTTATAAGCTAGAAACGATAAAGCCTGTTGCGCTTAGTAATAATACAAATATTTCAGAAGCGAACCAAATTAGTTGGAAATTACAAGCACCAAAACGAACAAGAAAAGTACCAGAACCTTCTACTGGTGTTGGTTTAGTATTAGCATTCATTGCTTTTGCTGCACGATGTCCGTTGAAACAGGTACAGAAATTTTAGCTGTAAATATTTAGGGCAAGGCACCAATACAAAAGAATAATTATAAGATATTCTTATAGTAAATCTGGTTTTCTAGAAAAATGGATTGATCTTTTTTGTGGTGAGCAATGATACTTGTCAACAGCCTTCTGTGCTTGGATAGTAAGTTAATGTAGAAACTTTGCTTAAATTTAAAAATTGAGTTAATATTGGTTAGCATAGATAATTTTATATGCAAATTGTTGTCATTACTTCAGGCTGCATGAAATAAATAACTAAATCTAAGAAATTCAACGAGTTTTGTGCAGTTATATTTGAGTCCAGTAGTTATCGTTGAGTTTTTACCTAATTGAATAGGGAGAAATGACAGCGCAATTACTTGAAACTAAACAAAAATACGAGTCATATCCTTCTAGACGTATTCTGTTGATAGAAGATAACGATATGAATCGAATGTTGCTAAGTGATTATTTAGCTTATTTTAATTACGATGTTATTGGTCTGCCTGAAGCATCAGAATTTTTTTCAACAGTCGAGCGATTTAAACCAGAATTGATTCTTTTAGATTTAAAGTTGCCAAATGTTGATGGTTACTCAATTTTAACACAAATAAAGCAGAAGCCGAAGTATTCAAAAATACCTATTATCGTTGTTTCAGCTTTTGCATTTAAAGCTGACCAAGATAAGGCGATGAAATTAGGCGCCTGTCGTTACTTCGTAAAGCCAGTGAATCTTAACGAACTAGTGGCAGCAATTGAAGAGGAGTTAGCTTGTGACTCAAATTAGTATAGTTAATTTCTCTCATTATCAATCAGGTGTTTGATTGGTAATGTATTCCTCGACGCTTTGACTCAAACTTTGTACAGAACTGCCAATTTGGGAAATTTTACGCTGTACTTGTGCCAGTAGTAAAACAGCCGTCTGTAATTCATTAAGGGTTTCAGCCATTGCGTCGCGGTATTGAGACTCAAATTCTTGTACGTTCATGGAAGTATCCTCACATTCAACTTATTTGTCGCTGTATTCAAGATAAACGTTGAGTATGAATATATAAATCCGTTGAACCGCCGAATCACAAAGTTTTTCGCCAATTTCCGAAATCCCCACTAGACATAGCAATATATTTATTTTGTTTTGACAAGAAAATATAAACAAACGTCCCTATATTACTAAGTTACCAACAATATTGCACTATGCAGACCTTCAGGTTGGCACCTGACTGCTAGCAAGTGACTGTACTTTAAAAATACTGACATTAGTTTACGAAATCTTTGACAAGCCAGCAACTCTAATATAAAGTTAGTTACCCAAATTAGTATGTATCATTCCTCAGCCTCCCCTTCCCCTAACAATACGTACATTAGTTCTGCTCGACGCGGTAAGCATAAAATTTTTATTGGAATGGCGCCTGGTGTAGGCAAAACCTATAAAATGCTTGAAGAAGCGCATCAACTCAAAGCAGAAGGAATTGATGTAGTTGTTGGTATTCTTGAAACCCACGGACGTAAAGAAACAGCTGAAAAAGCGACTGGACTCGAAACAATTCAACGCAAAGCTATTTTTTACCAAAACGTCACATTAGAAGAGTTTGACACCAATGCAGTTTTAGAACGCTGCCCACAACTAGTTTTAGTAGACGAACTAGCTCATACCAACGTCCCTGGTTCAGTGCGCGAAAAGCGTTACCAAGATGTAGAAGTTATTTTACAAGCAGGAATAGACGTTTACTCAACTGTTAATATTCAACACTTAGAAAGCTTAAATGACTTAGTAGCAAGGATTACAGGTGTTGTAGTTCGCGAACGTATCCCCGACCGTCTACTCGATGAAGCTAATGCAGTGGTAGTAATAGATGTCACACCAGAAACTTTAGAAGAAAGACTACGAGAAGGCAAAATTTACAGACTTGATAAAATTGAGCAGTCACTAGAGAATTTTTTCCAGCGACGTAATTTAATTGCACTGCGAGAACTCGCGTTACGGGAAGTTGCAGATACAGTAGAAGACGATGGAAACGCTTCTAACTTAACTGGGCAAAGCTGTAATATCCACGAAAGAGTTTTAGTTTGTATTTCGACGTATCCCAATTCTATGCAATTATTACGTCGCGGTGCCAGAATTGCCAGCTATATGAATGCACCTTTGTACGCAGTATTTGTTGCAGACCCAGACCGTTTTTTAAGCAAGGAAGAAAGTTTACATGTAGAAACTTGTGAAAAACTCTGTAAAGAATTTGGTGGTGAATTCGTCAAAGTCAACAGTCATAGTGTAGCTGGAGAAATAGCCAAAATAGCATCTGACCTTCACATTACTCAAATAGTTATTGGTGAAAGCCAACAGTCAGGGTGGAATCGATTTTTTAAACGTTCTTTCACACAACGCTTAATGGAATTAATACGACACCAAAATATAGACCTACACATCATCGCTACCGAAAAATAACGCGCTCTTGTAGCACAGGTCAAAAAGCCTGTGCAATGCAGTTTTCTAACATATGAATCATTATTTTTATACTGCAAACGGGTAAAATATAAACATTATGTCATGCTGAGGAACGTTAACGCAGTTTTCCCGCAGGGTAGCATCTTAAAATTATAACTTTGTTTAAAAGTAAAGTTCTAACCCATTTTGAGTATACCCAGAGACACAGAGAACACAGAGTTAGAAAAACTTTACCACAAAGTACATAAAGGAATACTTCAAAAGTACTTTTTTTCAAATTCATCTAAATCAACATAAATTAAATTGCCTTTCTCAACGTTTTCAATAGCTTTAAGAAGACGTGCTTTATTTGCCTCAGATTTGAATAAATAAGTAGTTGCATCTTCTTCAATTTTTTTTTCAAATAATACAATAACTTCTACAACAGTTCCTTCTGGAAGTTCTTTGACAAATAATTCTATTTTCCCATCTTTTCCGACCACAGCTTTTTGCTTAATTACATTCAGCATCATCTTACTAGAGTTAATGTACTACATACTTAAGAACGGTAGGCTGGAAATAGTTGCAATGTTAATCAGTAATATCTTGTGGGAACACTATATTAAGCGCGACTGGTACTGCCACTTTTAATTAAACATAGTATTACCAAATGGCGCCTTCTTAAATTTTACTCATATGGAGAAAATCGTGGTTCCAGCTTTAACTGTAAGTTTTGCTCTTACTGATTGGGTTGTCAAGGGTTTGGAGAATGGCACTTTTGAGCGTGTTGGTGGTGTAATAAGAGAAGTCGCAACTAAAAAAGTTGTTGGTTGGTTAAGAGAGATTAGCTCCGCGAACCCTTATCAAAAATTTACTGAGATTGAGAATCAATTAGGAGCAGTTCAAAATGGGTTGAAATTAACTCAAGGAATGTTACAACTATCAACTGCGGCTAGCCTTCTTAGTCTAGGTGTTTCTGTTATGGGCTTTGCTGTAATAACACAACGCCTAAATGATTTAGAGCAACGCCTTCGAGAAACACAAGCTTCAGTAGAAAAAATTAATCACAAGATTGATATCAGCTTCTATGCCAATTTCCGCGCAGCGTTAGATTTGGCAGTGAATGCTTTTACAATGAGTAATGCTGAGAACCGTCGTAGTAGTGCTTTGCAAGCCGTAAACCGTTTTGTAGAAGCAGAGCATATCTATCAAGAATTAACTATTAATGAGATTAATCAAAAAAGTCAAATAGCGGATGAATATATACTAACCCTAACTCTTGCTTATTTATCTGAAGCTCGCTGCTATTTAGAGTTAGAAGAGTATAATACAGCGCTTCGCCGTATTCAGGAAGGGTCAAAAGTTGTACGTTCACATATTCATAGATATGTCGATGTTTTGTTGACTAGCAATCCTGCCGTTTATTTACAACCGCAATTTAAAGGCAAGATAGATCTACGAAGATTAACTAGAGTTTATAAATGGATAAGTCCTAGCTGGAATGAAAATGCTGTATTTGAATTGCAACGCGAAAATCTTATCACATTTTCTCAAGACCCTAACAAGTGGGTTGAGTCTCTACCAGCAGCTATTTGGGATTCAAAGGTAGATTGGGCAGGAAAAGCATTTTGGGAAGGCCCTAAACCAAATATATACGCTCGTCTTCCTCAAGTTTTTGAATCTATCGAATCAATGGTTGAGACAAATGAACGTTTTGAAGTTTATCAGGAAGAAATACAAGCTATATCAAGACTTGGAATTAAATTTGATGAGTGGTCAAAGTTATACCCTAGCAAAGAGAATCAACCAGATAAAGCTAAAGTTATGTTCATTATCCCAAATTATACAGTCGAGGCGCCTGTTGTATAATGCGAACAAAATACTTCTACCTCGAAATCTTCTAACCCTGTAATGCGACTTTTCAAAAAATAAATTATTAAATCTATCTTAATTCGAATTTTTTAACTTCTGAAGGCACAACTAATTATTGTGCCTCTAAAACTTAAATAATTATTAACTTCTATTACGCCAGTACTTTGGCTTACGCTTGTTATGTGCTACTGCCAAAATACGAATTTGATTGTCTTCAAGAACACTATATATTAAAGAGTATGGAAATTTAGGCACAATGAAACGACGAACCGAATCTTCAATTGTTGATCCTATCTCTGGATAACGTATTATTAAGTTAATTGCTTTTTGTACCTCATCTAAATATTCAAGCCCTAATCCTCTTGTTTGTTCGTCATAAAATGATGCACTTTCAAGTAACTCTTGTTCTGCTAGCGCGTTAAATAAACCTGTTTTCATTGTAAAGATGCACGAATTCTTTCAAATACTTCCTCAGCAGGAATACCTACAAGTTGACCATTATCCATTTGCTTATTACGAAATTTAGCTTCTTCCGCCCATATTTGAGCTACTTCTGGCTCTATTTCAATTTCTTGTCCTAAATGTTCGACTAACCGGGCTAGTAATAAGGCCTGAGAATCTTTTGGAAGTGCAAGAACTTCGGCTTCAAGCTGTTCGAGTGTCATAAGTTTTCCTGCATCTGTTTGAATATAACACGTCTATTATACCCCGTTGATTTTTTGGAGAACGTCAGCAAGCAAGTTTGTTAGTAAGTTGCCTTTTATTACTAAATTTTTATATTGGGCGCCATAATAAAAAGAATCAATGGGCGGGCAGGGATGCCCGCTCCACAAGATTTGTTACATAGTAAAGATTAAGATTTGTTTACACATGAGCTTCTTTGACTAATTTGTCCCAACCTAGGTCTTTGAGGTTGTTGTTGCGACGTAGTGGACGAGTTACTAGTTCTAGGACGTCGCGTGCGTTACTAAAGCCGTGAATTTGGGCGAATGTAAATTCTACTGACCATTTGGTATTGATACCACGCGCTTCTAATGGGTTTGCATGTGCCATTCCGGTAATTACCAAATCTGGCTTTCTTTCATTAATGCGCTGAATTTGGTTGTAGTTGTCGGGTTTTTCAACTATTGATGGCAATGGTACACCCATATCTTTACAAGCTTGCTCTAACATTGCTAGTTCTGCTGCTTGGTAGCGTTTGTCCATGTAGGGAATGCCTATTTCTTGCACGGTCATGCCACAACGCACTAAGAAACGCGCTAAAGATATTTCTAGCAGGTTGTCACCCATGAAAAATACTGATTTGCCACGTATCAATTTTACGTAGTCTTCTACACCTTCCCAAATTTTTGCTTCGCGTTCGTCTAAGCCCTTTGGTGTTATGTTAAATACCGAACAAATTTTTTCTACCCAAGCGCGTGTGCCGTCGGGACCGATTGGAAAGGGGGCGCCTATTAATTTACACTTACGGCGCCGCATTAAGGTGGTAGCTGTACGGCTAAGGAATGGGTTTACACCACAAACATAGTAACCTTCTTCTAATACAGGTAATTCTGTAAATCTTTTTGCGGGCAACCAACCTGAAACTTTAATGCCTTGTTTTTTCAGTTCGAGTGTTAACTGTGTAACTACGGGGTCAGGAAGTGAACCGAATAATACTAAGGGTGGATGGGCTACATACTCAGATTCTTCTTGAACTATTTCTTCTTTCTTCTTGCCAAAATTAAGTAGTTTAGACAAACCACGTTCTTCTTTTTCGGTTTGTGCTACAGGCGCCTTATCAGGACAACGTGCTGCCATTGCTGCTAATACTGTATCTTCGCCCTGTGTAAAAGCATAATCTAAACCATTTGCACGCGCTACTACTATGGGTATGCCTAGTTCAGCTTCAAGCTTAGGCGCCAAACCCTCTAAATCCATTTTAATGATTTCAGTAGTGCAGGTGCCAATCCAAACAATTACACTGGGGTTACGGTCACGTTTAATTTGTGTACATAATCGCTTTAACTCTTCGTAATCGTTGAGTTTGGCAGAAATATCACCTTCTTCTAACTCTGCCATTGCATAACGAGGTTCGGCAAAAATCATTACCCCCATCGCATTTTGCAAAAAGTAACCGCAAGTCTTTGTACCAATAACTAAAAAGAAACTATCCTCAATTTTCTGGTACAACCATGCTACGCAGCTAATTGGGCAGAAAGTGTGGTAATTGCCGGTTTCACAGTCGAATGTTAAAGCTTGTGATTCTGCAACAGTCATTTTAAAACTTCCTTTTTTTAGTTATGAGTTATGAGTTATGAGTTATGAGTTATGAGTTAATGTTTACAACTCCTAACTCGTACAGACGCGATTAATCGCGTCTCTACCAACTCCTAACTTTTATCCGTTGGGGAAAAGACGAGCTATTTCTGAGTCTTCTTCAAAACTAACGCCGAAATCCCCATCTTCGCTTTGCTGAGTTTTTGTTTCCTCACTCCAAACGTCCATTAACACGTCGCTAAATCCGTGGTCGTCGTCTGAAGTGTTAAGGTCTTCAAGTTCGTTGTAACTATCATTTTTTAGTGGCAAATCACTGTCAAAAGAGATATCACCACCAAAATCGTCGTCTGATAATACTGAAGACAATTTTTGTGCTGTTTCTTCTACGTTGGCGCCAACACCATTTAAAGACATGGTATGTATTTCACTGGTATCAACAGCATCGATTGAGAAACTATTCCTAACTGTTCCTGTTTCAAAGCCACTGGTAAGAATTCCTGCTGCATCATCAACGTCAATTGATTGGCTTTCTTGTTCAGCCAACGATTCTTCAATTGATTCGTTTATAACCATATCGCTATCTTGCTGATAAGGTATGGAATGATTACCTAGTGCAACATTTGGGTCGAAGTGTAAACCTAGTACTTCGACGAGGGTATCGGCATCTGGGTTCAATTTTGAAAAGGGTAACATCAACTGAGCTAATTTCGGCTCTAGCGCGTTTGCTACGCCCAAAATCAGGTAACTTGATGGACGTTTGCCACCATCAGGTGTGTAAACCGATTCAACTTGCATCTGCAAGCTTATCCATTCACGGTTAGCCTGAAAAAATTGCAACCACTTCTGTTTCAACGATTCTGTAAAACTGTAAAAGAATGCCATATAGCCCCATCCCGAAAAGAAATAATGATTTATACAATCATCAAGTCTAATTGCTCTTCCGGATTAGTGACTGCGGGTTTACCCGGATTTAAGTAAAAATCTGATAACAAAGAGAATAAATCTCTATCTTGAGCATCGTTAGGCACAACTCCTTCCGGACGCGCTAAAATTTGGTCGGCGATGCTGAGATAGTAGTCACACACGTAATTTAACGAGGGGTCATGTTCTGCCATCTCGAATAATGTTTTACCTTTAACACGCGAAACGCGAATGTCTTCTATCAATGGCAAAACTTCCAAAACTGGCATGGGCACTGCTTCGATGTACTTCTCTATCAAATCCCGCTTGCTGGTACGATTACCAATCAACCCTGCTAAACGCAATGGGTGGGTGCGGGCTTTTTCACGTACCGAAGCAGCAATGCGATTAGCTGCAAACAATGCGTCAAAACCGTTGTCTGTAACAATCATACAGTAGTCAGCATAGTTTAAAGGCGCCGCAAAACCACCACAAACTACGTCACCAAGAACATCAAACAAAATGACATCGTATTCATCAAAGGCATTCAGTTCTTTCAGTAATTTCACTGTCTCCCCAACTACGTAACCGCCACATCCCGCGCCTGCTGGTGGCCCACCTGCTTCAACACAATCTACACCACCGTAACCCTTATAAATTACATCCTCGGGCCAAACGTCTTCGTAGTGATAGTCTTTTTCTTGCAGTGTATCAATTATTGTTGGAATTAAGAATCCAGTTAGAGTGAATGTACTATCGTGTTTTGGGTCACAGCCTATTTGTAATACCTTTTTACCCCGCTTGGCTAGGGCGACAGAAATATTACAACTAGTTGTAGATTTACCGATGCCACCTTTTCCATAAACTGCTAGTTTCACGTCTTTACCTCTTAATTCTTGTTTATAAAACTTTGTGTCTTGAAGCTTTGATGGTTCATGAGTGTCATTATTGTTCAATTCACTCAGGAAATAAAGAGACTTGCTCTGTGAATAGTAGTCTAATTCCAAGTGCTTGTACTCATTCGCTTCTCTTTTGTCACATATCTTCTTAAATTAAGCGAATAAGGTTACAAAATGTTTTTAAAGTATCTTTATATTATGTATTTTATAAAAATAGTTACAATAGACAAAATCGTAAAGCCCGTAACATAAAAGCCTTTTAGACTTATATATTTGGGATGATAGTGTGGGTAATAGTGATGAGAATGCAGTGAGTGTAAATAATTATCACAATTAATCTGACTAGCCTGCTCCCAGTATTTCTTCATCTGCGCCTATGTCTTCCAGAGTTTGCCAACCTGGGCGCCAAAGTTCTTGGTCTTGTAATATTGCTGCGTTAGTCCAGAACCGAACGTTCGGGTCACAAGATGAAACCATTTCGGCATAAACCCATTTTCCCTGGTTTTTACGGTTGACAACTTCAAAATGGCGCCAACCATCAACTTTTTTTTGTGCCGTCCATTTTGAACCGAGTAAATACGGAAACTTTTGTTTTTTTGATTTAGGCATAATTACTTAAATTTTGGCTCAAAAATTTTATTAATAAATATTAAGTATTATTAATTATAGTAAAGAATGGTCGCTATGCGGGTGGGCAATCACCACTAAAGAAAATTTAGATATACACAAACAATATATAAGTTAAGCACTAGAGGTTGATTATTAGGTACGATAACTGCGATATCTATTTCTGTGCCGTTTATGAGCAGTTCCCCTACCACTTTAAAAGTTTCTTCTGAATCTACTACAGTTAACTGGTCTTCATTACTTCAACAAATTCTCGACCATCAATCATTATCGCGCCAACAAGCTGTTGAGTTGATGCAGGGCTGGTTGAACGAAGCTATACCCCTAGAATTATCAGGAGCAATATTAATTGGACTTCAAGCCAAGGGTGTGTCTTGCGACGAATTAGCAGGAATGGCGCAGGTGCTACAATCTCTGTCGGTGAGCGAAGGGTCAATAGAAGCTACAACTACTCCTTTAATTGATACTTGTGGCACTGGAGGTGATGGCGCCTCTACATTTAATATTTCTACGGCGGTAGCATTTGTTGCAGCAGCGGCAGGTGTGCGAGTTGCTAAACATGGTAATCGCTCCGCATCAAGTCGAGTTGGCAGCGCGGACGTACTAGAATATTTAGGTGTAAATTTAAGTGCCCCTAGCGATAAGGTGCAAGCTGCTGTAGATTCCGTAGGTATAAGCTTTTTGTTTGCTCCTGGTTGGCATCCAGCAATGAAGGCAGTAGCAGGAATTAGAAAGAATTTAAAAGTAAGGACTGTATTTAACTTGCTAGGTCCTCTAGTAAACCCAATGCGTCCAACTGGACAGGTAATGGGAGTATATACCTCTAAATTACTAGAAACGATTGCGAATGCGATGCTGCAATTAGGAACACACAAGGCTATCGTTTTAAATGGACGCGAAGGACTCGATGAGGCTTCTTTAGGAGATTTAACTGATTTAGCGGTTCTTAGTGATGGCTTAGTTGAGATGAAAACACTTGACCCTCAAGCTTTAGGACTTGTAAAGGCCCCTGTTACGGAACTGCGAGGTGGAGATGTTGAAGAAAATGCTGATATTTTGAAAGCAGTATTGCAGGGTAAAGGCACAACCGCACAAACTTCTGTTGTTGCGCTTAATGCTGGGTTAGCGCTAGAAGTAGGCGATGCTGTACCTTGGGGTGAGCATCAAAAAGGTACAGAGTTAGCACTCGATATTTTGGCTAGTGGCGCAGCTTGGGATAAATTGGAATGCTTGGTTGAGTTTCTGCGGTCTTAGTATCGGTGGGAGTATGAGGTCGAAATTGGACTACATCGCGCTTGATGGTAATATCGTAGTCTCCAAAAAAGTCGTGTCCTAAAAGTCCAGTTTCTAGTCCTGCTCCTGCGATGGCAACTGGAATTTGTCCAACTTTGACTTCGCCAACTTCCATTGAATTTACATAACCAATGGGAAAAGTTACTGCTTTGGAACTAGCAGTATTAGCTTTAGCTTGACCAACGGTTACGATTGAAAGGGCTGACGCCATTTTTTGAGTGATAACAGTACCACTGGCGCCTGTATCGACTATCATCTCAAAATTTTGATTGCCGTTAAATTTAACTTCAATAACTGGTGTACCTCCCATCCTGCGTTTAATTGGGACTGTAATTACTTGTTCTTCTGTTTCTTGGTTAACGAAAGCTTCGGGGGGAATAACTGGTTGAACTTGCTGCTCAACTTGTGGTTGCTTGGGTAAGCGTGCGAAAACTGGAGTAATAATTTTTTGAGGTTTAGCAGCAGTTGCAATTTTGGCGTTCGCTTGAACTTGTGGGTTGGAAAGAGTTTCAGGAATAACGACAACTTGAGTTGCTTGAGGTTGTGGTGTAGGTTTAGGGGCAGAAGCAATGGTTCTTAGTTGTGCTTGCTTGGCTCTTTGTTGGTACTCGCTAATTTTTTGCTGTGCGATTGAATAATAAGGGTCATCGCGCTGGACTTGTTTCATTAGCGCAACTGCGTCTTTATATTGACCAGCTACTAACAGCCAATCATTAACCGATTGAGCCGATTGACTTATAGTATATGCACCAGCCGCTTTATCTAAACCTAACTCAAACGTCTTGGCTTGGTCTATGGTTTGAGGCACCGACTCAGATGTTGAAGTGGAATTTCCCACTATTTGACCGCCAGTCTCTGTAGTCGCCGACATTGAAACAGATTGCCTTTCACTTTTAATTTGAGTTTGCTTGTCACAACTAGTAGTCAGGACTGCTATCGTAACTAATATTAGGTACCACGAGTTACGCATCGAAGTAATTAGATTTTTGCTCTTATAGTTTAAATTCTACCTGCTTTCCTTAGTTCGACAAAATCCAATAAATATACTTATGGCATAATTAACCATCGGAACCATTCGCTTTCAAACACTCTAACTCTTTTTCCTAAATGCAGCATATGTTACTGTCTGACGCTATACCTGCTTTACTCGTACTAGCAGATGGAACATCTTATCGTGGCTGGTCTTTTGGCGCCATTGGTACCACTATTGGAGAAGTAGTCTTCAATACAGGTATGACAGGATATCAAGAAGTCCTGACAGACCCCAGCTACTGTGGTCAGATAGTTCTTTTTACCTATCCAGAATTGGGAAACACTGGTGTCAATCCTCTTGATGAGGAATCTGATCGTCCACAGGTACGCGGTGCCATTGCTCGTAACATTTGCCACCGTCCTAGTAACTGGCGTTCTACCCAGTCACTGTCCGATTACCTAAAGCAGCACCAAATACCTGGTATTTATGGTATAGATACACGCGCACTAACTCGTAAAATCCGTAATTTTGGAGCAATGAACGGCGGTATCTCAACGTCGATTCTTGACGAGAACGAATTACTTGAACAAATTCAAGCGGCGCCGGATATGGAAGGTTTGAATCTTGTTCGTGAAGTAACAACACAATCTGTATACGAATGGTCAGACCCAACTACAGCAGTTTGGGAATTTAACCCTAAATGTAAAAGTGATTCAAAAACTAGTTTTACAGTTGTAGCTTTAGATTTTGGCGTAAAACGTAACATTCTCAGACGATTAGCTTCTTACGGTTGCCGTGTTGTTGTTGTTCCCGCCACCACAAGTGCAGAAGAGATTTTAAAATATAACCCAGATGGTATATTTCTCTCGAACGGGCCAGGAGACCCTGCGACTGTTTTAGAGGGCATTGCGACGACGAAGGCATTACTCGAAGCCGAAAAGCCAATGTTTGGAATTTGTATGGGACACCAAATTTTAGGTCACGCATTGGGGGCAGAAACCTTTAAGCTAAAATTTGGGCATCGCGGTTTAAATCAACCCGCAGGCTTAACTGAGAAAATAGAAATTACTAGTCAAAATCACAGCTTTGCCATAAACCCAGACTCATTACCAACATCTACTGTAGAAGTTAGCCATCTCAACCTGAACGACCGTACAGTAGCAGGTGTTCGTCACAAACAACTGCCAGTATTCTCAGTGCAGTATCATCCCGAAGCGAGTCCTGGACCCCACGATGCTGACTACTTGTTTGAGCAGTTTGTGGAAGAAATGATCAAAGCAAGGCAGTCACAAACGGCAAATGTTTGTTGATCATTGGCAATTAAGTTTGTTTCGGGTCTATTATAGACAAAATGCATTAAATTCATCTATACTTGAGCGTTCGTTTTAAGACGAGGAGGGAGTTATTGCTGAACCACTAAACTTAACCGTTAGCCTGCGAGGTACCCGCGAAGTTCGGGATAACTGTCAGCTATTCCGTCTCACAGGCTTATTAGATGCCTTCTCTGAACCTACATTCCGCAAGGTTATTGGAGGCAAAATTGATGAGGGTCCAAAGAATATCATCTTAGACCTCTCACAAATTGATTTTGTAGACAGTTCTGGGTTAGGCGCCCTCGTGCAACTCGCCAAGCAGGCACAGAATAACGAAGGAACCTTACAAATTGTCACAAACGCCCGCGTCACTCAAACAGTCAAACTTGTACGTCTAGAGAAATTTCTCGCCCTGCAAACAAGTGTTGACGCGGCTTTAGAGAATATCAAGTAGCTTTGTTGCTTGATTGTAACGACAAATTACAATTAGCTATCCGATGTCAAAATCTGGATAGCTTTAATTTTTACGTAAATTTTAGATATAATAAACTGTTTAGAGTGTGATAATGCGCTAGAGTGTTATCTACAGATCGCTTGAATCGTAAAGCCTGATATTAAAAGTAATTTTATGTAATCCCTAATGATGCCTTTTTGACCCGTAATGGGAGATTGCGGGCAAAGTGTTTAGTTCTACCCCAAGTTGTGCTGCGTCAATCGCGATATGTAAACAGTGAGGAATGATGAATTTGTGAAATTATCGGAGGAACAAGCATTTGAAGATGAATCAGAGAGTAGGTGTCGTCATAACCCTTGGAACCAAGTACTGAAAGCTGCTTGCAACAAGTTACCGACTCAAATATCTCTAGCCGAACTTCGACAAATTTCTCCTACTGCTTTAGCCTATTTGGGGGATGCAGTTTATGAACTGTACTTTAGAATGTACTATCTCCTACCACCGCAGCGAATCGATAGTTATCATCGCTCGGTAGTTGCACAAGTACGAGCGGAGATGCAAGCGCGCCATTTACAAGCGCTAGCACCAGAATTGACCGAATTAGAATTAGAAATCGTCCGTAGAGGCCGCAATGCCACTACCGGAAGACCAAAGCGAGTGAGTGCCGAAACATATCAACAAGCAACAAGCTTAGAGACCTTAGTTGGTTACTTATATTTAACTGACGAAGCGCGTTTAGTAGAACTCCTGCACAAAATACCGACCGAATCAATCGAATCACATATTTAGAACAAGTAGTGGTATTTCTACCTAAAACAACCTTTTTCGCTTGCATTTGGGTTGAATTGTAGTGATAGAAGTGCCAGAAACGCACATGAAATTAGGGACTTATCATACTTATCATGGCTAACAAAACCAAAAAAATTAACGCCCCCCGTGAACAGCAACGCGGGCAATCCCTCAAAATTAAGGGTAAGCGCGTAGTTGGAAATTCAGTTGGAACTCCAAGAAGAGCTAATGGCAACGGTAGTAGCGCTCCTAGTCCGCGTCCACAAGCTAAGTTATCGCTGCCAAATCTATCGAAAAAGGGATTTGACAAAAATAGAGATAGAGACAGAGATAGAGACACAGACAGAGATATCGATAGTCCCGTTCCCAGTCCTCGCCTAAACGGTAAATTTTCATCTCCATCAGTTAAGCCAATTAATAGCAAGCGAGTTGAGAACAAGCAATTCGACGGCAAGCGAGATGAAGGTAAAAAATATGAAGGTAAATTTGAGGGTAAATCCGAGGGTCGCAAATTCGAGGGTCGCAAATTTGAGGCTCGAAAAAGTGAAAGCGCTCTTCCAACTCGCCAAGGTGTGAGAATTAAAGGCAAACGAGTGGTTCCGCATTCCATTGGTGCTGCAAGTCGATTTGTTAAAGACGACGACATCGCCGAATTTGATACAGATACACAGTCAGAAAGTAGTGACATGATTTATGGTCGTCACCCTGTTTTGACGGCATTAGAAGGTACACGTCATCTTAACCGTATCTGGATTACTCCTCGTTTGCGCTATGACCCCCGTTTTCATTCGTTAATTCTTCAGGCGAAAGAAAATGGTACAGTAATCGATGAAGTTGAACCAAGGCGGCTAGACCAAATTACTGAACAAGCAAATCACCAAGGTGTAGCAGCACAAGTAGCTCCCTACAACTATGCTGATTTGCATGATTTAATCACTCAAGCCTTTAAAAAGAGCTACGCACCAGTAATTGTGGTCGCAGACGGCATCACCGATCCCCATAACCTCGGCGCCATTATTCGTACTGCTGAAGCTATTGGCGCCCACGGGTTGGTCATACCACAACGACGTTGTGCTGGTATCACTTCCACAGTTATGAAAGTCGCAGCAGGTGCGTTAGAAAACTTTACCGTTTCAAGGGTGACAAACCTAAGCCGTGCATTAGAAGATTTAAAAGCAGCGGGCTTTTGGATTTACGGCACTGCCGATGATGCAAGCGTTCCACTGCACTCAGTTGATTTTGGCAACCCCAAAGACGACAAAAAACTCAGCCCCATCGTTATTGTTATTGGCTCTGAGGGTGAAGGTCTTAGTTTGCTGACACAGCGCGCATGTGATGTTTTGGTGTCAATTCCCTTATCCGGGAAGACTCCTAGCCTCAATGCGTCCGTAGCAGCAGGTATGACACTTTACGAAATTTATCGTCAACGTTGGGTAAATACCTTACATCCTGATAAGTAAGCGACAATTTCTTGGAAAAAGTTAGAGTAAAAGAGTATAAAGAAATGTAAACACACTTTTTCAACGTACCTTTTACACACAACTCAAAACATCTACTTGGTGAAAGCCATGACAAGCGTTTGGAATAACTTCAGAGAATTGTTGATCAACGTATATCAAAATATTGGTATGGCGTGGTGGGTCGAGGTTAAAACTCAGTCCCCTCGCTGCACCTATTATTTCGGTCCATTCCTAACTTCAGCAGAAGCAAGTGCCTCTCGTAAAGGTTATATCGATGACCTTGAACAAGAAGGCGCCACAGGGGTATCTGTTATAGTCAAGCGCTGCAAACCTGGTGTTTTGACCGTAGCAGATGACCTGGGGGAATTGACTGACCGTAAAGTTCAGCCTATCTTTAGCGGTCAAATGTAACTAAAGGCTTGTATCGTTTCCCAGCTTTTGCTCTGGGGAACGCATTAAGTCTTTGATCAACACATAAATCTTTCCTTGAAACACTTTTTCAATAACATCTTGTGGAACAGGCATCCCTGCCTGTTCATTCAAGGTGGGGTTTGATAACCTTCAGTAAACACAGCAAGTTGCCGCGCAATACTTAATAATTCCATTTCCTTCCACCGTTTACCAATAATTTGTATACCAATAGGTAATCCTGTATCATCTTTACCAATGGGGATCACCACAACCGGATGTCCGGTAAAAGCAAACGGCATCCATACGGTTTTGTTTTTAACCGATACAATATAGATTAAGTTAATTATATTAACTTTTAGTTAATTGTGTTAACTAAATTATTTGTACGGATATATAGACGCGATATATCGTGTCTCTACACTATGGGGCGCCCAACAAAAGGAAATTCTTTAACGAGACAGGATGTAATAGAGGCGGCAATTAGCTGTTTGGAGGAAGAAGGAGAAGCAGCGCTTGGTGTAAATCGAGTCGCGCGTGAGTTAGGTATTAAACCACCAGCGATTTATAAGCATCTTGATGGAAACGCAGCATTACGGAAAGCAGTAGTCTTAGAAGTGTGGCAAAAATATTTAATGTATTGTGAACAACAAACCACACAATTAAGTGAACCTCGCGAAATGTTGCTTGCAGGTGGACACGCAACACGTAACTTTGCACGCATATATCCGGCATTTTACAGATTGATGATGCAATATCAGCTACAACCTAGTGACCCAGATGCAGGTATAGTAATTCAGAAATCCCTTAGTTTTTTAAAAAACTCACTGCGTTTATATGAATTAAACGAAAATCAACTAATTGATGTAATGCGGATGGTAAATGCTGCCATTACAGGGTTTATTTCTATAGAACAAGCAGGGTTAATGACATTAAAACGTTCAACCGATGAAAGTTATGAAGTTATGCTTAATGCGTTGCTGGTCGCAATTGAACATATCCGTTCAACAAGCTAATCATAACCAAGGTATTTTTAACTTAAGTATAGTTTATATCTTGTGGGATGGGCGTCAATGCCCGTTTTATCTCAATAAAAGTAAAAGCGGGCAAGGATGCCCACTCCACAAGAAAAGCAAAATTTAATTTTCAAAACTTTACAAGGTTATGTGTTGATGAATACATTAAAAATTAATATAATTTCTGTCCTCAGCTATAAAAAAAATAATCAATTTTGTAGTAATTTAGATATTAAGAAATTATTGTAAAAATAATCTAGAGACGTGATTAATGATGTCTCTACATTCTTTTCTTGCATCTACCTTTTACTTAATTATGTAGAGGGAATTTATTATTTTCTTCAAATGGATTTAAAACAATTCTTCATCAGAAAGTTGACACAATTGTAAATAATTGGGTTAAAGCAGTTTACTCGGATTCTAAGATTAAAAGCAGTATTTTACTACCTTATGCAAGTGTAAAAAATCATATACCTCATTTGTTAACGGCAATGGCAAATCTTATTTCTCAATCAACCGAAAATGATGCTAAATTACTGGTTTGGGCAAGTTTAGAGCATGGTACAGAGAGAGCAAAATTCGGTTTTGAGCCTACAGAAATTGCGCGCGAGTACCATTTATTGCGTCAAGAGGTACTTTCAGCATTAGAAAGTGATTTACAGTTTGCCACAGGTACAGAAGTTATGCGGGTTGTGAAGTTGATTGATGCAGTAATTGATGAAGCTATTGCTCAAGCGTTTGTAAGCTATACACAGGAGCGAGTGCTGGAAATGGAGCAGTTGCATAGTCAATTATTACTTACAAATGAGGAATTAAATCGTTTGGTAAATGCTACTCAAGAGAATATCTCTCACTTAGCACACGAACTTAAAACTCCATTACATTCAATTATTAACTACTCAGATTTATTTTTGCGCCAAGTACGAAAACGTTCTGAGTTAAAAGATTCGGTTCCTAGTATTGAACATATTGAGCGCGTGTTACGTAATGGGCGCCAGTTAATCTGTCTAATAAATTCAGCGTTGGAGCTTTCGCGATGTGAAGCTGGAAAAATGCAATTGCGGTTAGTCAATTCACGTGTAAAGTCTGTAATTAATAGCGCGATTGAAATAATGGAACCGTTAGCCCAAGCAAAACAATTGCCAATAATGGTAGATTATACACTTGCTCCAGATAAAGTTAAAACAGACCCTTTGCGATTACAGCAAATTATTACAAATCTTCTCAGCAATGCAATACGCTACACAAAGTTCGGGAGCATAACATTAACTTGCTACAGTTTATCTGATCAACAGTGGATGATTGTAATTATTGATACTGGAATCGGAATTTCTTTGGAAGAACAATCCCGTGTGTTTGAGCCGTTTTATCGAGGTGCTTCTAATGTGCCTAAACCCGATAGTACTGGTTTAGGGCTACCAATTGTTAAACAACTAGTAAAGCTAATGCAGGGTGAAATTTTTTTAGAATCGCAGGTTGGGGTTGGTACTACTTTTACTTTGATTTTACCTGTAGAAGTGAAATAATGAACTGTAATAATGTTAGTGTTACAAATATTTACAAATGTCTTTTATCATTACAAAACAAGCTGCCAAACTTGCCATATTAATGTGTTAGTGAACACAAAATAAATTAAGAACAATCTCCTCCCTAGGGTATAGAATCAGTAAGTATTAGTAGTAGTAACTTTTAAATTGAAGAGTTACTTCTGTGGGAGTAAACTGCATCGCTACTAGATAAATCGTCAAGTTTGTTTTCTTTAAGTCATCAAAAGCCTTTTCTACTTGGTTGCAATTAACTAAAAGGAGGACGTAAGTAGAATACATGGCAAGAAAATACCCTAAGTTTAGTCAAGACCTTGCACAAGACCCAACCACGCGGCGCCTATGGTACGCGATGGCTATGGGTAATGATTTTGAGAGTCATGACGGAATGACTGAAGAGAATCTTTACCAAAGGATTTTCGCAACTCACTTCGGTCACGTGGCAATTATCTTTTTGTGGGCATCTAGCCTACTATTCCATGTTGCTTGGCAAGGTAATTTTCAACAGTGGATTAAAGACCCAATTCATATTCGTCCGATTGCTCACGCGATTTGGGATCCACATTTTGGTAAACCAGCAATAGATGCTTTTACTCAAGCTGGTGCATCTAATCCAGTTAACATTGCTTACTCTGGTGTTTATCATTGGTGGTACACCATTGGTATGCGAACGAACAATGACTTGTATCAGGGTTCAATATTCTTATTACTGTTAGCAGCAGTGTTTCTGTTTGCTGGTTGGTTACATTTACAACCAAAGTTTCGTCCAAGTTTAGCTTGGTTTAAGAGCGCTGAACCTCGGCTGAATCACCACTTAGCTGGTTTGTTTGGAGTCAGTTGTTTAGCTTGGGCTGGTCACTTAATTCACGTTGCTATTCCAGAATCGCGTGGTATTCATGTCGGTTGGGATAATTTTCTGACGACACTACCACATCCAGAAGGTCTGGGGCCTTTCTTTCGAGGTGATTGGGCTGTTTATGCTCAAAATCCAGATACTGCTGGACATATGTTTGGTACGTCCCAAGGCGCCGGAACTGCAATTCTGTCATTTTTAGGTGGTTTCCATCCTCAAACACAGTCTTTATGGCTGACGGATATGGCGCATCACCACTTGGCATTAGCAGTTATTTTTATCATTGCTGGTCACCAGTACCGCACTAACTTCGGGATTGGGCATAGCATCAAAGAGATGCTAAATGCTAAAAATTTCTTTGGCATTAAAACCGAAGGTCAATTCAACTTACCTCACCAAGGACTATACGATACCTACAATAACTCGCTGCATTTTCAATTATCGATTCACTTGGCAGCACTAGGTACTGCTCTTTCTTTGGTCGCGCAGCATATGTACGCTTTACCTCCTTATGCTTTTATGGCTAAGGATTATACAACTCAGGTAACTCTGTACACGCACCACCAATATCTTGCTGGCTTCTTTATGGTTGGCGCCTTTGCCCATGCTGGAATTTTCTGGGTTCGAGATTATGACCCAGAACAAAATAGGGGCAATGTTCTCGACCGAGTACTCAAACACAAAGAAGCGATTATTTCCCATTTGAGTTGGGTATCTTTATTCCTTGGGTTCCACACTTTAGGGCTATATGTTCACAATGATGTAGTCGTTGCGTTTGGAACTCCTGAGAAGCAAATCTTGGTTGAACCTGTGTTTGCTCAGTTTGTGCAAGCGGCGCAAGGTAAAGCCATATATGGCATGAATGTGCTGCTGTCGAATCCAGATAGCTTGGCATTTACAGCTTACCCAAACCACGCTAACATGTGGTTGCCAAATTGGTTGGATGCCATCAACTCTGGCTCTAACTCTTTATTCCTAACTATTGGCCCTGGAGATTTCTTAGTTCACCACGCTATTGCTTTGGGTCTACACACCACTACATTAATTTGTGTTAAGGGTGCATTAGACGCGCGTGGAACAAAGTTAATGCCTGATAAAAAGGACTTTGGCTTTACCTTCCCCTGCGATGGTCCTGGTCGTGGTGGTACTTGTCAAACTTCTGCTTGGCAACAATCTTTCTTCTTAGCTATATTCTGGATGCTCAACTTGCTTGGATGGACGACTTTCTACTTCCATTGGAAGCACCTTGGTATTTGGCAAGGAAACGTAGCTCAGTTTAACGAGAATTCTACCTACTTGATGGGCTGGTTCCGCGATTATTTATGGGCTAACTCGGCTCAAGTAATTAACGGCTACAACCCCTATGGTACGAGCAATTTATCTGTATGGGCTTGGATGTTCTTGTTTGGACACCTCGTGTGGGCAACTGGTTTTATGTTCCTCATCGCTTGGCGTGGTTACTGGCAAGAGTTGATAGAAACTTTGGTATGGGCACACGAACGCACTCCGTTAGCTAACTTAGTCCGCTGGAAAGATAAACCTGTTGCTTTAACTATCGTCCAAGGCTGGTTGATAGGTTTGGTTCACTTTACAGTTGGTTACATTCTGACTTTCGCAGCATTTATGATACCTGCAACTGCTGGAAAATTTGGATGATGTTTTGATTTATGTGACTTAAAAATTTGATATTCTCTAACCTTTAGCCATTTTTCCCTCTTACTTTGCCAGTATAGAGGGAATTTATTTTTCTTGAATAATATTATATATGGGTCGTAAAAAATTACGGCGCCCTAATTAGTTAAAAACCTGGTTTTTTTAGCTTACAAATGTGGATGTTGTAAAAAACCAAAGCGTTAAGGCAAGGGTGGCAATAGCAACTGTTGTACTTACTGGGTGCTTCTGGGCTTTTACATACCAACTTCCCGAACGAATCCATCCTTGATGTGTTCCCCGCTCGTGCATTCCATAACTAGGTTTGTAAAGCGCATTGTCTTCCCTATCCTTTGAGGGACAGTCAGATTGTTGAGAATAATACATCCATGCTTCCATTAACTTATCCATAAGTCGTGGCGCCAAAGCACCCAACACAGCAAAGAATTTAGCTTGGAAACCAACGTACCAACGTACATATTACGTTTTTGATGTTCTGCCGAATACAAAATCGCTTCAGCTACCGCTTCAGGTGGATATATCATGCCGCGATGCGCTGGTTGCTTAGATATATAGCTGCGAGCATGTTCATTGTATGGAGTATCAATTCGTCCTGGGTGAATTAATGTCACTGAGACAGGCGTTCTTTCTTTTTCCTACTCCATCCGCAGCGCATCTGTCCACCCATGAAGCGCGTGTTTTGCACAGCAATAAGTTGGTTGAATTGGTGTTGCACTGCCTCCGCGCTCCTTAAAGTGTCTAACAGCAGCGCGCGAACCGTAAACAGTACCCCAAAAGTCTGTATAAAACATGCGCTTGATGTCTGGTATGGTTACGTCCATGCAGCGACCAAATATTGATACACCTGCATTATTAACCCAAGTATCAAAGCTGCCAAATTCTGCAATTGCTTTTTCTGCTATGCGATTAAGATCTTCTTCTTTTCCTACGTCGGCGCCTACATAAAAGCTAGAAGTTTTGAATACTTTATACTAATGAATTCAAAGGCACCTATCATTGTAGTGTATCATAAAATACCTAATTTCTTTCAGACATCTTTGAGCGTAACCTTTGTGCCAAAAAATTTATGAACTCTTTGTTTTGACGTAATGCCCCAACTTCGGCGCCTAAATCATCTATTGCTGATAAAATAAACTCTGTGCCATCAGGTAGTACAAGCTTAAGGGTATCATGCTCTGCTAATTCAATTAAGTCAGCCACTCTTAAATTCGACTCTGCTAGTACCGTGCGGCGTAAATACGCCTACCATTTTCAAAGGCTGCAAATCATGATTTTTTCAAGGCTCGTAATGGTGGGTTTATTTCCGCCGTCGTATACTAGTTTAATTGTTCTCACAAATTCACCTCCCAAATTTTAAAGTTTTAATATAAAAAAATTTATTATCTTTTTTATACACAATATAAACTAAACTACCTAACGAAAGCTTTTACTTTTCAAATATCTCGAATAAATGTATTGTTGGATACAGAAAAAATTAATATAATCTCATTCCTAAGTTAGAAAAATAATTACCAAATTAGTGATAAAGTCTTGAGGCGCAACATATCATCGCTTAAAGATAAGTACATTTATTTTAAATCATTTTGTGGCTATATATACAAAATAACTATTGCAGTTTTGAATGATTCGTATAGAACTGCTATATATGTGTGAACTGTTGAATATGTTAAAAATTTAATCAAAGTAATATAAGTTGATTTATAAAATCAATTTTAATTTCATGAAATTACTACTAAAGGTATAGGTTGCAAAAAAGAGTTCAAAACTTTCGGCAGAAGATAAATAAATTTATATAAAGTAATTTTATGTTTATTGGTTTACGAATAAAACTTCAAATAAGGACACGCGAATTTCCAAAGATAATTAAGTAAAATCAAAAACTACTAAACTTCACTTCATATCTTACAGGGACTTGTCTGCCCTTATTTTGTGAACTTTTACAACTTATATCATTTGTAAAATACTCTGATTCGATATTCATCAAAAATCGAGAAAATTTATGGTAGCCCAAAAACCTCAAACCAGTAACGGTAGCAGTAACGGAAAAACAAATATAGTCGAAAATATACTCGAAACTGAACAACTGTTATCGAAAACTATATCTAATAAAAACTTTCGAGCAATTGCTTCATATACACCAGATATAGTGTGTCTATCACATTTGCGTTGGAACTTTGTTTATCAAAGACCACAGCATCTTCTCAGTCGTTGTGCTGCTGGTAGCAGGGTGTTTTTTATCGAGGAGCCAATTTTTACACCTGAAGAAGTCTCGCGCCTTGAAGTGACTCAAGATAAAAATGGAGTTTGGGTTGTGGTACCTCACCTTCCCCAAAATTTGAGCCAAGATGCTGTAAACCAAGATTTAAAAGTACTGATTGATCAGCTGTTTGCTGAAAATAAGATTAACAAATATATCTGTTGGTACTATACCCCAATGGCTATAGCTTTTACACGTCACTTACAACCAGAAGCTATAGTATATGATTGTATGGATGAGTTAGCTGCATTCAAAGGCGCCTCTAATACTTTGAAAGATTATGAAGCAGAACTATTCCAGCGCGCGGACTTAGTATTTACTGGAGGACAAAGCCTTTACGAAAGTAAAGTAAATCAACACTCAAACGTTTATGCATTTCCTAGCAGTGTTGATGTTCCACACTTTGCACAAGCACGAACTATTAAACACGAACCAGCAGACCAAGCAAATATTCCTCATCCTCGTCTAGGCTTTTTTGGCGTTATAGATGAACGTATGGATATTGAGTTGCTTGCTGGTATTGCACAAGCGCGTCCCGACTGGCATTTAGTCATGATTGGGCCAGTTGTAAAAATAGACCCAGCAAGTTTACCCAAACACGAAAATATTCATTATCTGGGTGGGAAAGATTATCAAGATTTGCCTGCTTATCTTAGTGGGTGGGACTTAGCGATGTTGCCATTTGCGCGTAATGAGTCAACACGCTTTATTAGTCCAACAAAAACTCCAGAGTATCTTGCAGCAGCTAAACCTGTAGTATCAACCTCAATTCGAGATGTGGTACGTCCTTATGGAGACTTAAATTTAGTACGAATAGCTGATAGTGCTGGTGAATTTGTCCTTAAAGCCGAAAAGGCAATGCAAGAAGATACCCCAACATCCAATTGGTTGAGTAGGGTAGATGCTTTCTTAGAACAAATATCTTGGGATAGAACTTGGAACTCGATGATGCAATTAATAAATGAAACATTAGACACCCAACAAAATGGGAACAGCAAAGCCTCAACACCTTCTAGTGTCTCAGCTGCACCAAACGTCATTACCAGAGAATTTTTATTTGATTACTTAGTTGTCGGCGCCGGATTTTCTGGAAGTGTGATTGCAGAAAGACTTGCTAGTCAGTCTGGCAAAAAGGTTTTAGTAGTAGATAAACGTACCCATATTGGTGGTAACGCTTACGACCATTACGACGACCACGGTGTTCTTGTCCATAAATATGGTCCCCACATCTTTCACACTAACTCGCGTGAAGTTTTTGAACATCTTTCACAATTTACGCAATGGCGCTCTTATGAACATCGCGTTCTTGCTAGTGTAGATGGGCAATTGGTTCCTATGCCAATTAACCTTGACACAATCAATCAACTATATGGAATGAATTTAACTTCATTTCAGGTCGAGGAGTTCTTCCAATCTGTTGCAGAACCACGCGAACACATCCGTACTAGCGAAGATGTAGTGGTGAGCAAAGTTGGTAGAGAACTCTACGAAAAATTCTTCCGTAACTACACCCGCAAACAATGGGGACTTGACCCATCTGAACTAGACAAATCAGTAACAGCGCGCGTACCAACTCGCACTAACCGCGATAACCGATATTTTACAGATAGTTATCAAGCAATGCCGTTACACGGTTTCACCCGGATGTTCGAGAATATGTTGAATCATCCGAATATCAAGGTGATGCTAAATACTGATTATCGTGAAATTCAAAAAGCAATACCTTGTCGGGAAATTGTTTATACAGGGCCTGTAGATGAGTTTTTTGATTATCGCTACGGTAAACTACCATATCGTTCGTTAGATTTCAAACATGAAACTCATAATACCCCGAAGTTTCAGCAGGCGCCTGTAATTAACTATCCAAACGACCAGTTGTATACGCGCGTTACTGAGTTTAAGTATTTAACAGGTCAAGAACATTCTAAAACTAGCATTGTTTACGAATTCCCCAAAGCCGAGGGAGACCCATATTATCCTGTACCGCGTCTTGAAAATCAAGAAATTTACAAGCAATATAAAGCTTTGGCTGATGAAACATCTGGAGTGTACTTTGTAGGCAGGTTAGCTACATACAAGTATCTGAATATGGATCATTGTGTGGCGCAAGCTTTGGCTATGTACAAGCAAATTGCCGTTAAGGCGTTTTAAGACTAGATGATCCCCCCAACCCCCCCTTAATGAAGGGGGGCTTTAGATTTGTAATGCTTGCTACGAATCAACTTTAAGTGTTTTCACCTAAATATGACTTCTATATCTAATTCAAATAAACATAATACTTCAAAACAGCCGTTAGAAATGTGGGCTGGTTTAGAGTGTACGGTTAATCGTGTAGGTGAAGAATATTTTGACCAGTTAGAACGCAATGGTCATGATGTGCGTCTATCTGACCTAGACTTATTTGCCGAACTTGGTATACAAGCTATTCGTTACCCAGTGTTATGGGAACGGGTGGCGCCCAAGGGAGTTGAAAATGCAGACTGGTCATGGACGGATGAACGGTTAGAGAGACTACAAGAACTTGGTATTCGCCCAATTGTAGGGTTAGTACATCATGGTAGTGGCGCCCGTTACACGAGTTTGGTAGATGTAGATTTTCCTGTTAAGTTAGCTGCTTTTGCTCGTGCAGTTGCAGAACGCTATCCTTGGGTAACACATTACACACCAATTAATGAACCATTAACAACAGCGCGCTTTAGTGGATTATACGGACACTGGTATCCTCACGGGCGTTCTGAGTGTACTTTCGCACGCGCTTTTTTTGGGCAATGCCAAGGTGTAGCTAAGTCGATGCAAGCTATTCGTGAAGTAAACCCAAATGCCAAACTAGTACAAACAGATGATTTAGGAAAGATTTACAGCACACCAACATTAGCTTATCAAGCAAAATTTGAAAACGAACGTCGCTGGTTAAGTTTTGATTTACTGTGCGGTCGAATCAATGAAAATCATCCAATGTGGGATTATTTAATTTACTGTGGAATAACTCAAGCTGAACTTGAATGGTTTTTAGAAAATCCTTGTCCACCAGACATTATAGGCATTAATCATTACCTAACGAGTGACCGCTTTTTAGATGAGCGTAAAGAACTTTATCCTGCTTCATTGCACGGAGGTAATAATCAGCATGAGTATGCCGATGTGGAAGCAGTACGAGTTTGTGCAGAAGGTACGACGGGTCATAAAGCATTGTTGTTAGAAGCATGGGAGCGTTACAAGCTACCACTTGCAATTACAGAAGTTCATCTTGGTTGTACTCGTGAGGAACAACTGCGCTGGTTTCATGAAGCTTGGAATGCAGTACAAGAATTACGAGAAGAAAATGTAGATGTGCGTGCTATTACTGCCTGGTCGTTACTAGGTAGTTATGATTGGAATAGCTTATTAACTCGTTTTATTGGTCATTACGAACCAGGGGTATTTGACTTAAGGTCGAAATTTCCTAGACCAACGGCAATTGCCAAAATGGTGCAAGATTTAGCAACAGGGCAAAACCCTAATCATCCACTACTTGATACACCTGGATGGTGGCATCGACAAGAGCGTTTATTGTACCCAGCAGTGAGTCGTAGTAATTTTGAATCCCCCCCAACCCACGCCACTTCGCTCAACCAGGGGAACCCTGGCACGCGAGTGGCTCCCCTTGATAAGGGGGGAGCTAAAGTTTCCAATTCTCAAGATTTATCTCCTGTTGTAATTGTCGGCGCCACAGGAACTCTTGGAAAGGCTTTTGCGCGGTTGTGTGAAATACGCGGTATTACATATCGTTTATTATCGCGTCGAGAAATGGACATTACTAACCCCAATTCAATAGATGCCGTTTTGGCTGAATTGAAACCTTGGGCAGTTATTAATGCTGCTGGATACGTTCGAGTAGACGACGCAGAAGCAGAGCCTGATGTTTGCCTACGAGTAAATACTGAAGGCGCAAAAAACTTAGCTCTTTTATGCGCGCAACATAATGTCGCTTTTGTAACTTTCTCTTCAGACTTGGTTTTTGATGGTACTGTTGTTAATCCCTATGTCGAAAATAATCCTGTGGCGCCTTTAAATGTATATGGGCGTAGTAAAGCTTTGGCTGAGAAAGGAGTATTAGAAGTTAATCCTGCATCGTTGGTGATTCGTACTAGTGCCTTTTTTGGTCCGTGGGATGATTATAACTTTGTCACAATTGCCTTGCGTCAGTTAAGTGCAGGAAACACATTTACTGCCGCGTTTGATTCAACTGTGTCGCCTACGTATGTTCCTGACTTAGTTAATACTAGTCTTGATTTATTAATAGATGGTGAGTCTGGAATATGGCATTTAGCTAATGTTGGTGCCGTATCTTGGGCGGACTTGGCACGACTAGTAGCAAAGCGTGCGGGTGTAAGTATTAGCGGTTTAATTAGCTTGCCAACACAAGAACTTGGTTTAGTCGCTCCTCGTCCTAGCTACAGTGTTCTTGGTAGCAATAGAGGTGAATTACTACCAAGTCTTGATTTTGCGATTGAGCGTTACTTCCAAGAAGCTAATTGTTAATCGTCTTAGAGACGTTACATGTAACGTCTCTACAGTTACCATAAAAACGATAACCATTAAAAATTATTAATATATGTCTACGATTTTAGTTACAGGTGGCGCCGGATATATTGGCACCCATGCCGTATTAGCTCTGAAAAATGCAGGTTATGAAGTTATAGTTCTTGACAATTTGTCTTATGGACATCGAGAACAAGTAGAAGAGGTTTTAAAGGTTAAGTTAATAGTGGGCGATACGAACGACCGTGTACTTTTAGATAATATATTTTCAAATCATAATATAGAAGCAGTAATGCATTTTGCAGCCTTTATTGCTGTGGGTGAGTCGGTGACAGACCCAGCCAAATATTACCGTAATAACGTTACAGGTACTTTAACGCTGTTAGAAGCAATGGTTGATGCTTCTATTAAGAAATTTATCTTTTCTTCAACTTGTGCGCTTTATGGTGTACCCAAGTTTATTCCGCTTACCGAAGACCATCCTATTGACCCTATTAGTCCTTATGCAACAAGCAAGTGGATGGTAGAGCGAATTTTATCTGATTTTGATACAGCATATAATTTAAAATCTGTTCGTTTTCGGTATTTTAATGCTGCTGGCGCCGACCCAGATGGTAACTTAGGTGAAGACCACGAACCGGAAACTCACATCATCCCACTCGTGTTATTTGCCGCTTTAGGTAAGCGCGAATCTATTTCTATATTCGGTACTGATTATCCTACAGAAGACGGTACATGTATGCGCGATTATATTCACGTAGCTGATTTAGCACAAGCTCATGTACTGGGTTTAGAGTATTTACTTAAAGATGGAGATAGCGAAGTCTTTAATTTAGGTAACGGCAATGGCTTTTCTGTCAGAGATGTAATAGAAACTGCAAAGCAAGTGACAGGAAAAGACATTAAAATAGTCGAACGTGAAAGAAGACCTGGCGATCCACCAATTTTAGTTGGCAGTAGTGAGAAAGCACGTAAAGTTTTAGATTGGCGCCCGAATTATGCAGACCTAAAACAAATTATTAGCCACGCTTGGGAGTGGCATCAAAAGCGACATATAAATTAAATCTTTCGATTATTACCCAGCAAGCGGTCAAAATCGTTTTTGATAATTTTATAACACTCACATGCGATGTTTTCCATTTGCGGGGAATCGATTATTCTCATTTTGCCGCGACTATATTGAATAATCCCCGCTTTTTGAAGAACCGCAGCAGTTACGCTTACCGAAGCGCGACGTACACCTAGCATTTGCCCGTTATAAACCAGATTGACCTCTATATGAATAGTTGATATCACTGGTACTAGCTTCTGGCTAAAGACAAATTATTTTGTAAAGAATTTATGTACGCTGGCGCACATACGTTAAAATAAATTTGGCGTTGCTGATTTTTGGGATGATTTGTCATTCTGAGCGGAACGTAGTGTAGCGAAGAATCCTTATAGATGCTTCGTTTCGCTTCGCTCCACTCAGCATGACATATCTAAATTCATCCCGCATTTATGCAACGCCATAAATTTAGTATGCCCTGGCGTACACAAGCTTTATATCTTGAAACAGCAGGTAGTCACATAAGTATTTATTTTTTTCTCAAACTAGCGGTTTTAGAGATAATACGTTTAGACCTATCCTTAAGTTCAGCAATTCTATTTCTTAGGTTTATAGACTCACATTTCAACGCAGTACTTCCTTGTTTGAGGGCCGCAACATTATCTTGATCTATTTTAGATATAGGCGCCAACTCTGAAGCTTCAACGGTTGAATTATAAGTAGCGCTAAGGAGCTTTGCTAAACATTCATAGATTGACTGTTTATCAAACAACATGTTTTTAGCGAATTCTTTCGCCTCAGCAAGCGTAAGTATATCTGTTTTTAGTGCTGTAACTAAATCCTGATTTGTATGATTCAGTTCTTGCTGTGTCGCTTGTAGTTCAGCTTCCTTGGCAACTAGCTGTTGTTTTAGACTTTCTACCTGCGCGCTTAAAACCTTTACTTTATCCTCTGCTGTAATGTCATTATTTTCATGGCATTCTGATACTATAATATGGTCATCTTGATTTAATTCGCAATTATTAAATACTAATCGCTCAACTTTCTTTATAGCTTGAGCAATTTTACTAAAATCATCAGTATTTTGAGGCGAAACGCAGTGATTCTTTTCTGCTGTTCCTCCATTGTCATCATTTAAGGTTGTCTTTAGATATTCAGAGATTGTCCTGATATTACTATTCTCTAAATCCATTGTTCAATCACCATCCGCAGATTCTTGAATCAGTGTTACGTTCTTGAGTGCGCCAAGACTAGATGAAAAAATATTTTTATAAAGCCACAGTAATACTACTCTAGTAGTTAATCAGTTGATTGTCTGTCCGCTACCGTACACTCGGAAAAAATGTTACACTATATCTTCAGAAGTAGAATATATAAAGTTGAAAGGTTGTAATATATACAAAATTTGCAACATATATTTTATTAAAGTCTCTGCTAAATTTATCTTTACATATTTATGTTTAAATTCCACTTACTCCAGGTCAAAAAATCTTTTCATTGCTAGTTATTTCTATTGATAGATGATAATTCATGATAAAAAAGACAAGTATAAATGAAGAATTTAATTCAAACTCTTTTCAGTTTAAGTATTATGCAAAATATTTACGGAAACACTCAGGGCATCAAATCAAATTATGTAAAACAATTACAAAAGCTTTACGAGCAACGTCTACCTGGAGATAGATTTATTACGCCAGAATTTGCTGACGCATTAGCAACAATTAGCGCAGAAATTCATCATCCACTTTGTTGCTATATAAATCGACGTGGGCAAGTAACTAGAATTGCTGTAGGAACTCCATTTCAAACTCGAATTCCATTTGAAGAATTATCTCGTCATAGCGTAGAACACTTAAGTGGTATTCGTTGTGTTGCGACACAATTGAAATCAGCGGCGCCTGACGAAGCGGCATTGGTGGCAATGGCTGGGCAACGCTTGGATGCTCTCGTGCTACTAAATGTTGAGTCGGGCAAAGTAAAACAAGGTTTTTTAGCGCATCTTTTCCCTGATATGGAAACTCCCTGGAGAGTTTCACCTGCTCTAAGTTTAGATGAACTAACAGAAGAAGATTCTGACGAGTTAATTTATGAATGGGAAAGAGAAATTATTGATGCTGGGGATACAGTATTTCCGAACCAAGATACCGCTACTGACCAAGATAGAGTTTTACTGGTGGGGTTACAAACCGACGATATTTCTCCTCAAAGGTTTGAAGATGGACTTCAAGAACTTGTAGGGTTGGTAGAAAGCGCTGGAGGTATAATAGTAGACACAGTGCGGCAAAAACGCAGTCGTCCTCATCCGCAAACCGTGGTTGGGCAAGGTAAAGTCGAAGAAATTGCCCTTCATGCTCAAAAAGTCAGAGCTAATTTGATTGTTTTTGACCGTGATATTTCTGCATCCCAAACGCGCAATTTAGAAGACCAAATTGGTATTCGAGTTGTAGACCGGACGGGAGTAATTTTAGATATTTTCGCCCAACGTGCGAGAAGCCAAGCTGGTAAATTGCAAGTAGAACTCGCGCAATTAGAGTATATGCTGCCACGGTTACGTGGTCGTGGTCAAGAAATGTCGAGATTAGGCGCCGGTATTGGTACACGAGGACCAGGTGAAACCAAATTAGAAACCGAAAGACGTGTAATTCAAAGAAAAATCGCTCAGTTACAGCATCAAGTAAATGACTTGCAAGCACATCGCGACCGAATTCGGCAACAACGACAAAAACAAGATATTCCAGTTGTAGCCTTAGTTGGGTACACCAATGCTGGTAAATCTACCTTATTAAATGTATTAACTAATGCAGATGTATATACAGCAAACCAACTTTTTGCAACTCTTGACCCAACAACACGTAAGCTAGTTATTACACAACCAGACCAAGAACGTAAATCAATTTTACTAACCGATACTGTCGGATTTATACATGAGCTACCACCAGCACTAATGGATGCTTTCCGCGCGACATTAGAAGAAGTAGTAGAAGCTGATGCCTTACTACATGTAGTAGATTTATCCCACCCAGCATGGGAAAGTCATATGAAGAGCGTACAGGAAATACTCGAAGAAATGCCGACAATTCCTGAAAAAAGCTTCATCGCTTTTAACAAAATTGATAAGGCAAATAGCGAAAGTTTAGAAAAAGCACAGCGAGATTATCCTGAAGCAGTGTTTATTTCAGCAACTGGGCGCTTAGGTTTAGAGACCTTGAAGTCTTTATTACTACAGGTACTAAATGATACTAGTAACATGCAATTCGAGGCACTGCACCAACTATAAAGTAGAGTTACAAAAAAGTCCTTAAGTTGTTGGTTTTGTCTACAATCAAAAGTATGATTATCAACCTGCAAAACTCTCAAAAAATAGAGTCGTTTACCGAATCGGTACTTAAAGACGGCTTCTGCGTGTTGCCCAATCATTTTTCCAAAGCAACACTTAAGGCATGGCACTCTGCTTTCATCCCTAAGCTAAGTGAACATATCGCGCGTGAAGGACACTTACTAAATCGTGGCACCGCCCGCTATTATGTAACTTTACCTTTTCAACCTCCATTCGCTGATACCAGTATTTATGAAGATGAAGATATCCTAGCCATCGTCGAACGTTTGGTAGGAAAAGATTTTGTGATGTGTCAACTGGCCACAGATACACCTTTACTAGGTTCAGAGTTTCAAGACGTACACCGAGATACTCCACCACTCTTCCCCGAATCTGGTATAGAGACTCCCCCTTATCAATTGGCAATCAATTTTCCTTTAGTGGATGTCACCTTGGATAATGGACCAATTGAGATTGCGCGGGGTACACACATGATGTCCAAAGAAGAAGGATTGCGTCGTATTAATTCGGGCGAAATCGAACTCGAACCGATTACGATGCAACTAGGAGACGTAATGATTCGCGATGTCCGTGGTCTACACCGTGGTACACCTAACCGAACAGAAATACCTCGTCCAATGGCGGTAATTGGCTATAGTCGTCGTTGGCTATATCGTCCTGAAGTATCGATTCAAATTCCGCGCGCCGCTATGAACACATTAACCGAACGAGGGCGCCACTTATTACGCTTTAACCCAATTGTTGAATCACTTGATTCTGTGGGTGAAGCAGAGGTTTATCAGTCGTTCGCTTATTAATTCTCTTCTTATTTGTAGAGGTGCCATTCGTTTTATGTACCTCTAAGAGGATGTTTTAAAAGCATCAATTCTGTCATGCTGAACGTAGTGAAGCATCTCAATAATATGCAAATTTACTAAAGATTCTTCGCTGCGCTCAGAATGACAATGGTCATGTTGAAAGACCAAAATTTTTTATGCACTCAAATAACTTTGATTACTTCCAAGGGAGTTCTCTATCTGATTTATTCGCTACTGATGTTGCCGATGCATCTTATGCCTTCATCTTAAATTATCCTGCTACTGCTGGTTGGGCAACTTATCCCAACACCAAAAAATACTTAATTCAAGATGGCAGCGATGAGGCAAGCAAAACTTCCTACAGTAAGATTTGTCAAAAAGAACCTTGGAAAAATCTCGCTGTACTAGGTAATGCAATTCCAGGTATTGTTATTAGTGCGGCGCCTAAGTTACTTTTGGATTATTGGCACGAGCATTTTGGTAGTGATACTAATATTGAAACACTAAAAGAATCTCTTTATTTAGATTGTCTCAATGAAAGCGCGCGGGTTGAAAAACTCATCACCCTATTCCCCTTTGATGGTCTTAAACCGGAAAAACACGCAGTTGCACCTGATACTCACTACCACTTACTCAGTAAGGCAACGTTAGCTGAATTAGGAGTGCCATGTCCAAAATACCAAACCTACAATCTTGATTCTGTTGATATCAATGACATTGAGTTACCAGAATTTCCATACTTAATCAAAACATCTCACGGGCTTTCTGGAGAAGGGACTTATATTATACAAAGTCAAAGTGATTTAGATTACTGCTTTGCTGAAATCAAGAAATACGTCGAAAGTAGGTTGCTCTCAACAATTGTTGTTTCCGAGTTCATTAAAAATGTTGTAAACAACTATTGTGTACAATTTTATATTAGCAAGACGGGAGATATAAAGCTTATTGGCGTAACAAACCAGCTTGTGACAAATGAAGGCAATTATATCGGAGGATTGGTTCATTATCGCGAGAACATGAGCATGTTCTTTGATATGATTGCTGCTATTGGTAAATACGCCCACTCTAGAGGTTATTTCGGTGTTATTGGTTTCGATGTTCTCCAAGATAGAGACGGGTCTCTTTATGTAATCGATGCGAATTTTCGGGTTAATGGCTCAACTCCTCTGTGCTTGCAGCGTCATACTTTATTGAAGCTAGGTAAAGAGGTAGCGAATTATTCGAGCGACTATCGCATTGCTGGAACTTTGGAATTTACTCTTAAGACTCTCCAATTAGAATTAGAACGAAAAGACTTTATCATTTTGTCTGCCCAAGAGTCGGTTAGCTATGGAAAAATTTACACCGAAATCTATGGCATTGTGACAGGAGAGACTTTGGAGGACATGCAGCATATTGAGCAAAGACTCAAAGATAAGGGGTTGTCATTGTAGGATAGCAAATCACCCAAGCCTGTAAGGTGGGCTTCGACCCACCCTAAGTTTACACACAACAGAAGGAATTTATGACAATTAGTATTATTGTACATGGCGGCGCCAAAACTATTTCAGAAGACAAGATAGAAGCTAATAACGCAGGCTGTTTAGCTGCAGTAGAAGCGGGTTGGTCTGTCTTGAAAAATGGAGGTACTGCTCCTGAAGCGGTTGAAGCAGCCGTTCGAGTTTTGGAAGCTGACCAAACATTTAACGCTTCAATGGGCGCCGTTCTTAACGACCAAGGAGAAGTCGAGTTAGATGCAGCAATCATGGAGGGTGCTAACTTGGCCTGGGGAGGAGTTGCAGCAGTTAAGGGAATACCCCATCCTATATCAGTCGCGCGCAAAATAATGGATAAAAAACCAATGTTGTTAGTGTCTGACGGTGCAAAACGCTTTGCAAAAGACCACGGTGTTGAGATGTGTCCTTCTCAAGAGTTAATTAGCAAAGAGATACGCGAAGAGTGGGAAGAAGAGAAAGAAGTTACTGACCGTCCCAACACAGTTGGTTGTGTAGCTTTAGATAGTCGAGGAGTTTTAGCTGCTGGTACATCAACCGGAGGTCTTATGAATCAGCATCAAGGTCGTGTTGGTGATAGTGCCGTAATTGGTTCTGGCTTATTCGCTGACAACAAAAACGGCGCCTGTTCCACAACAGGTGATGGCGAATCGATTATACCAGTGGTTCTAGCTAAAACTGCAATTGACTTGTTAGCTGGAGACAGGCACCCAGACGAAGCAGCGCAAATGGCAATTGAGACTCTCAAATCTAAGGTGACAGGAGAAGCAGGGTGTATTCTCATAGACCCTCAAGGACGTGTTGGCTGGGCACATAACTCATCAGATATGGCATGTGCTTATATGACTGATTTACATGAAAAACCAGCTGCATTCACAAAGAAGAACTAGTTTCTATGTCGTACATGTGGAGACGTTACATGTAACGTCTCTATAATGATTTTGATACATTAACCAACACCCCAAATTTTATTACACAGACCATCTAGAGCGCTAGTCCAGTAATATATATTGACGGAAGCCTAAATTTATGTGTTGGGGCAAAACGTTTATTTTTAGATTAAATTATTTAGCCTTCACATCAATACCAAGGCGCCTCAATGGTCGATTATACCAACATGCATAATTAGAATGCGCGGACTTTAAAACTTACGAATCCCGTTATCGGGACTGAAACACTTCAAGTGCAGGAGCAAATCACAAAATATCCTCTATTTTTTGTGAGTGGGTGTCCTCACCCGCAGGCATATCTTGTACATTACAGTAGATAGTATACATGTTTATAAATTGGTGAGCGTTACAATTATTCTCGCTCGACACGCTCGACGCGCCCGAAAATAAAATTTTACAACACATTAATTAATGCGATTGCAGCTGCTGGGGGTCCCACCTATGAATTTCGTCAAATTAACCCAGTAGACGATCAAGACGGTGGTGAACCTGGTGGTAATATCCGCGTCGGTTTCCTCTTCAACCCCAACCGAGTACAATTTGTAGATCGTCCTGGTGGTGGCTCTACTACTGATACCACAGTTAACAACGTCGGTAGTGTTCCCCAGCTTTCTGCTAGCCCTGGTCGCATCCTTGATACTGACTCCTCGAATGGCAATGCCTTCGTCAACAGTCGCAAACCTCTAGTTGGCGAATTTATTTTCAACGGTCAAACCGTGTTTGTAGTTGGCAACCATTTCAACTCCAAAGGTGGCGACCAACCACTTTTTGGAGTCAATCAACCCCCTGCCCTCACTAGTGAGGCGCAGCGCAATCAGCAAGCCACAGAGGTGAGAGACTTTGTTCAGAGTATTCTAGCAATTAACCCCAATGCCAATGTGGTAGTAGCGGGTGACTTGAATGACTTTGAGTTCTCTAACCCCCTAAATATTTTAGAAGGCGCCGGACTGACTACCCTGATTGAAACGCTACCCCAGAACGAGCGTTACACTTACAATTTTGAAGGCAACGCCCAAACACTGGATCACATTTTGGTCAGTAACAATTTGCTTGGAAAACTGAATGGGTTTGATGCAGTTCACATTAACTCAGAGTTTGCTGTTCAAGACAGTGACCATGACCCCGTTGTCGCTCGGTTTGACCTGATAAATGTGATTAATGGCACATCTGGTAAGGACAATTTGGTAGGGACTTCCTTTGGTGACAGAATTACTGGCTTTGAGGGTAAGGACGATATCACCACTGGCGCAGGTAATGACCTGATTGTTTACACCAGCTTATATGGTAATGGCAACAGCATTAATGAAGGCGACAACATCTTAGACTTTACAGTAGGTGCTGATAAGTTTGTCTTTACTGAATTGCTTGATAGTATTGTTCCAGGTGGCTACAACGGAACTAATGCAATCGCCGATGGCTACATATCTTTTGGTGCGAGAGGACGAGATACTGAGATTCTGATTGACAGTGATGGTTCTGAAAAACTTCCGGCGAGACCGTTTATCAGAGTAGAGAATATTTTAGTTGCAGACCTGAATAATGCCAATAATTTTGTGTTCTAGATAACATATTCTCTGAACCAGAATTTCTCACAAATTTACTTAAAACACTCAGATTCCCGACTTCTTCAAGAGGTCGGGAATCTTGTTACGCTGGAACTTTAAAATGCTCCCATTATTGACATTATTAAGTATAGATAATTTTATAGTTCATCAAGTTAATTACTTATAAATTTTTGCCAAAACCTCCTAATTGAGTTGAGATGTAATACTGCTCGGTTAATAAATTCAATAAAATCGAAAACCTTGTAAAGACAAGGGTTCAATCGCGTCTCTACATCCCCGAAATGAGACGAAAAATCTTTAAGCGAGTAGTATTGAGTTGAGAAGCTTATTTGTGAAACGGCGCCACTCCCAACATTATTAACTACTTCAGATTATGATAAATTAGCCTAATCAAATCAGGCGCCATCTAAAATTACATCACATGTTAGGTTTACCGTACCTAGATTTTTCGTATTTACACTACTGCTAAATATCTCATTAATAACATTCGGTTTCCATGAATTTAAAAGTGATATAAACCGTATTTTCAACCATTTAAACCTTTATTACTATAAGGACATACGAAACAATAAACCGAACTAATTAATTAATACTCTTGAAAAGGAGCAACACAAAATGTTAGCACGTTATAATCCCTGGAACGAAATGAACGCAATGACTCGCCAATTAGATTCATTATTTGAAGAACTTCAGGCGCCAACACTTAGATCTCCTGCTGCTGAACTGCATGAAACTGATGAAGCAGTACATTTAAAATTAGAACTACCTGGTGTTGAAGCTAAAGATGTAGATATTGAAGTAACTGAAAACGCAGTTAAAGTGGTAGCTGAACGTAAAACAGAAACCAAGACTGATGAAAACGGTAAAGTTAGAAGCGAATTTTACTACGGTAAGTTCCAACGTGTAATCCCCTTACGCGCACGCATCCAAAATACTGCCGTAACTGCTGAGTACAAAGATGGTATTTTAAATTTGACGCTACCTAAGTCTGAAGCTGAAAAGAATAAGGTAGTCAAAGTTAAGCTTGGGGAAATTTCTGCATAATCCTTTCTGCAATTGGTTAAATAATATGTATGTGGCGCCCAGTCTCTACTAAAGAGGCTGGGTTTTTATTTATCGATAGCGCTTCCAATTTATCTGCATTTGGGTCTTTTAATAATTTAGCGAGTTGGTTTGTAATATTTTCTTCATTAATTTTAAAAATATAATAGTACTTGCGTTTTATAATGGCAATGGGATTTTGTAGAGACGTGATTAATCCCTACCCTTCGGGATATCCTACCCTGCGGGAAAACTCCGTTTACGGATAACGGGAAAACCTTCGGTTTACACGTCTCTACCGGAGCGTCACCAGATGATTGCCGATTTGGGTAATAAAATGTTAGAAAGCTGTTATCGGGTGGGTGAATGTTTAGTATATAAAACACAGGGGGATTAAATTTATGGCAGAGTATCAAAAAATAGAGTACAAAATAGGCAAAGACGGTAAAATTACGGAGACTGTGATTAACGGTTCGGGTACTGGTTGCACTGAAACTACTTCTGGTATTGAAAGTGCGCTGGGAGAGGTGGAAGACCAAGAACTTTTGCCTGAGTACTACGAAGGTGAAGAACACGAGACACAGGCAGAAAATCAGTCTCTTAAACAACAGTAAAAAATGCCAATGATAGTAATTAGCTGGGATAACGTTGCTTTTTTGCTTACCGTCGGCGCCGTTATAATTAGCGGTGTTGGATTTTTGTCGTTGCTATTATCGGTATCTTACACGACTGGCAACCGGAATGATGAAAAATTGCTTGGTTGGATGAAGCAAGCAGGTATATCGGATTGGAAAGCTTTACAACAAAAATCAGGTTTGAGTGAAATTGCAGTATGGCATCTACGCGATGGAGATGGGGAAAATATTAAGTTTGGTGAACTTGCCCAAGTTGCGAAGGTTTTTTCAATGCCCTTGGGAACGTTACTCGATAAACTTGGTTTACCCGTCGAAAACCCAGAGCTAGAAGCACACCGTGTAAAATCCGAGCAATTAAAGCATGAAGCGCAACAGTTAGAAGAAAAAGTAGACAGTTTATATAAAGAAGGTTTGCGATTGCATGAAGAAATTCAACAACAGAAACTTGAGATAACTGAAGCATTTCGCGAATCTACATTTACACAACTACAGTCACTGCTGACTAACTACCCTAGTATCCACCAAATGGTGGGCGCCAAACCTGAGTTACCAGCGAAAAATTTACTTTCGATGTTCGCACCCCTAGATAATTTACTCAAGGAATGGGGTTACGAACAAATTGGTAAACCTTGGGAACAAGTAGCTTATAACCCCCAAGTACATCAACCTGATAATCCAGATATTGCTGAGGGAGAACAAGTTTACGTCAGGTTTGTGGGATATCAGCATCAAGGAAAAATTCTATGTCCAGCTAAGGTAAGTCGAACATTACCTGGTGGTGCTGGGTAAGTACGTAGGTTGGGTGTAACGTCAGTGTTAACGAAGTTATCCCGGAGGGAAAACCCAACATCATTATTGCCTTTACGTGATTTATTCAAATGACTACAGTAGTTATTGATTTTGGTACTAGCAACACGGTAGTTTGCACTACAGACCTAATTACGCAAACTCCCAGAACTCTTAAATTTGGCGATATATCAAGACGCTTTGAAATTGGGGGAGAAGCGGTAACTGTAGTCCCCTCCTTAGTATTTGTCGAAGGTCAAAATCGCTTCATGTTTGGCGAAACAGTACGGGCAAAGCGTTTAGGATTTTCTCAACCCGAACGCGCGTTTCGCACTTTCAAACGGGACTTAGCAGCAGATTTTGTGCCACCTCCTCGTTTGTTAGATGGTAATAGTTATTCAGCAGAAGCTATTTCTGAAACGTTTCTTAAAGAAGTTTGGCGCCAAGTTGAAGAACAACTTCAACCAAGTCAAGCTATATTTACAGTACCAGTCGGCGCCTTTGAACGATACCTCGATTGGTTCCGTAGCGTTGCCGATAAATTAAATATTCCAAATATACAAATTGTCGATGAATCTACTGCTGCTGCACTTGGTTACGCAGTTCGGCGCCCTGGAGCGCTTGTATTAGTAATTGACTTTGGTGGTGGTACTCTCGATTTAAGTTTAGTACGTACCGTCAAACCAGCATCTGAACAGCAAGCAGTCAAAGCGGAAGTTATCGCAAAGTCCGATGCATTCGTTGGTGGTGTAGATGTAGATAACTGGATTGTTGAACATTATCTCCAAAAAACAGGCGCCTCACGCGAGACAGTAGGGGAAATTGGATATATGAACCTGCTGGAGCTTGCCGAAAGTTTAAAAATTCGACTTTCCACAACTGACGAAGCGAAAGAATCTTGGTTTGATGATGAGAACTTTATGTCCCACGAATTACAGTTAAACCGGGACGAATTAGCAGATATATTAGAAAATCAGCAATTATTAGAGCAATTACGGCAAGCAATAGATGAAGTTTTATCCATAGCTTTAACCAAAGGAATTAGCAAAACCAACATCGAACAAGTTTTACTCGTTGGAGGTACTTGTCAAATACCCGCCGTACAGCAACTAGTGGTATCCTACTTTGGTAAGCAAAAAGTTAAGTTAGATAAACCCTTTGAAGCAGTAGCACATGGCGCCTTAGCATTAAGCGAAATGGCAGAAGTCGATGACTACCTGCGTCACAGCTATGCTATCCGACTTTGGGAACCTCACAGCAAAAGCTACTCATATTATACGCTCATAGAAAAAGGCGCAAAATATCCAGGCGCCAAATCAGAGCCATTAACATTACAAGTAGCTAGTGATGGACAGCGCGAAATACGTTTAGATATAGGAGAAGTAGCATCCCTATCCCAAGCAGAAGTTACATACGACGCATCCGGTAGAATGAGCAGTAGTAACCTAGTAAAACAAGACACCTACCGTTCCCTAGAAACCCACCATCAACAAGTATGTGTAGCACACCTACAACCACCCGGAGAAACAGGAATAGACAGAATACAAGCACAATTTGAAGTCAACGAACAACGAGTATTAGTTGTAACAGTGAAAGACCTACTCACAGGCAAAATGCTCGTTGAAAAAGGCGCCATCGCCAAACTAAAATAAAGTTGTGGGAAAAGTAATCAATCTTGTGGTAGATGACCCAGAACGAATATTATATTTAGCTGTTCCCTTATCTGCTTATAATAAGTTTTTTACACGTCCATTTGTACAAATTATCATTCAAAACAATTAATTAAAACTTCTTATTTATGATAATCTCAAGGAGGAAATAGTTCAATGGATAAGATAGAAAATTATCGAGTTAAAATTCTTAATTTATTAAACGAATATGCAACTCATAAACCAGCTTATGGAGATATTGAAGCTGATAAAATATTCGATACTCAACATAATCATTACCAATTAATAAATATTGGTTGGAATAAAGAACGGCGTATTTATAGTCCCTCAATTCAAATTGATATCAAAAATGATAAAGTTTGGATTCAGTGTAATAATACTGAAGCAGATATTGCACAAGAACTTATTGACATGGGTATTCCCAAGCAGGACATTGTAATTGCTTTTCATTCCCCCTCTATGAGGGAATATACTGATTTTGCATTAGGTTAATTTTGTATAAGAGTAATTTAATACTTGAAATTATTTGAGACAATAAAATTTAATAACAGGGAAATTATGTATCACTATGGGATATACAGTTTTATATCAAGCTATTCCAGAACAAGCACAACTACTTGAACGCCTACGTTCAGATAAAAAAATGTATTGCATTTATGAAGCAGTGGCGCCTTTTAGCTTCAAAATATTTAATGCATCAGAAATAGACGAAAGTTACGTAAATGATATTTTAAATAGTGAAGTTGACGCAGAAAACTTTACTTCTCGTGTTGAAGCAGAAAATACTTGGAAAGAATTTATTGCGGAGTTAGAACTAGCCAAATTTTTATATCCAAATATTGCTAACAGAGCAACTAATTTAAAGAATTGCTGTAATATAATTGAAACAGCGCTTATTTCAGAATTAGAGGATATAGAATTTAATACTGATATTCGTGTACACAAGTATATACATCAATTTACGCGCGGTAGCGAACCAGTAGCAGCACATCTTTCTCACTACCCTTGGTACAATCTTTACTTTATACCATCTTTATTTGTAAAAGAGTTTGCGGAAATTCTACGAAAAATAGAAGGCAAATATTTGTTGGAAAAATATAATTTGTCATACCAAGAGGACTTTGACAGATGGAAAAAGTTATATTTGGAAGCTTCTCTTTATAACGAAGCGTTATTAATCAATGTAATTTAGATAATTGGCATGGGAATTCTGGGTTTAATATATCCTTATTCATCTCACACCCGCATGGGGGTTAAAACCCACATGCTCATAATTGAAGTCCATTAAAATGGACTGGTGAAGGGAGTCATGTTGAATACACCACTATTTTAAATTACTGATTTATGCGTATAAATATTTTATGATTAAACCACAAAAGTGCCTGTTCAAAGATAATAAGCACAAAGCATTATGGTGATTTAGTACGGTATTTATTTGATACATTTTTATTAGTATTCAAAGGCGCCGTTGGTGCTAATATTTGGAGTAGGCGCCCTTTAAAATCATTTCCTCCTGAGATGGAAGAAATGGAACTGCACCAAAACGATAGGGTGTACTGTATTAATCAGTTAAAGGAGGCGCCCGCTTACTTTGTACTCACTTAAGCTTGCCTTATTTTGCTTTCGTAGAAACTTCATTAATAGCTTCAATTTTTTGTACTAAAGAAGCTATAATTCTTGTTTTCATTTTTACAACATTATCTGAAAGCCAAGCACTCTTCTTGTTGTCTAGGCTTAAGTCGAGAGCCTCACTAACGTACTGCCTTATTTTGATCTAGTGCAGCATGGCTAAAATAGCTATCCAGTTAGAAAAAGCTACAAAGCTTATCAAGTAAGGAATCTTTTTTCTGCCTTCTGCCTCCTATCTTCTGCCTTCTGGCACTAGATTATTACAGGCACCTATAAAATCAGTTGTTTAATTACTAAATCGGTTTATGTAAATTTTTGTCAAATAAAAAATTGCATGGTAATTGTTTAGTATTTAATAAATATTATCTTATTACTTTAATACTTAAAATTCAAACAGGTAAAAATCCGCTTAAAAAATGGTCAACTTCCTTTCAAATATTATTTACACCATTCTTTCCACTCTTTTCTCAATCTTAACTTTAGCGCTATTTCTTTTGGGACCCATACTTGCAGTGTTTGCTAGCCGCTATTCGCTTCCAATTCATTGGCGATTACTTCTGCTTGTAATTTGCATCTTATACGGACTTTTGCCGCTGTTACTCCTTTGGGTAGGAAACAGTTTAGCCGAACACTTTAACTGTCACTCGGAGGCTCTTACTTATACTTGTCCTACAAACCCTAGACTTGGAGGTTTGATTTCAACAATGGTCTTTATTGGAAACTGGGGCCCTTTAATCACTATCCCATCTGGTGTTTTAGGTGTTATCGGATTTATTATTTCATTTGTCCTTATGCTTTTACGTAACAAATAACCAAATACTGAATCATAAAATTGACCAGCACCTCATATCAAGGTTATACACATAATGATCTCAGCTTTTCGTAAATATTATGTAAATTACTGTAAATTTATAGGTAAAGCAATGTTAAGAATATTCAGGAATAACTTCTCTTTGTCAGTCAAGCAAAGCGTCATGGATGAACTAGCTATACGTAGAAAAATAAGTAATAAATAATACACTTGTACAGACGATGCTTCCAATGATAGAAACACCTTCAGCCTCCTGTAGCTTGTTATAATGATTATCAGTTGTCATCATTGATTATGCTAAGGAAGATTAGCCGATTAACCGATTTTCATTATCTTTCTTAATTCCAAAACATATATTTATTTCCAATAGATAACTATAAAGATACTGTAAAATTTTTATTAAGCTTATACATTGCTGCTTAAGTATAGTACTGTTATTAAATGATAGTTAGGTTTCTTCTGGAATTAGCTTTTTGCGTAATGAAGTTAAGTTAAGTTAGTACCTGGTATAAGTAATATATTTGGATATTGACTTTCCACTCGCACTTCAAATTAATTTAATGACAATTAGAACCACAACAGTAGTTATGAACAAATTTAAATACTTTCCCATGTTAGTTTTATATGTCGTTTTGATGGGTGGAGCGACTAGTAATATACCTGCTCAAGCTGGCGAAAGTAAAGCTTTGTTGATCGCTGATAACCAATCTCTTAGCCAATCGGATATTGATAAAGTTATCGCTTTTTACGAATGGGCATTTGCAGTAAAATTTACGCCTGAACAGCGCAATCAATATAAATCAATAAAATTAAACGATTTTAGCTCAGACCCAGAGGGAACTAGAAAAGACTTTGACGATATAATTTCCACTTATACACAATTTCTTGCTAAGAATGAAGAGGAACAAAGCCAAACTCGGCAGGCATTTAACGCAGAATTTATCAAAGAATTGCGAAAATTGCCTTCAGATGCGGAAGCCAAACTTTTACTGTCTATTTATGATAGCGCGCACTCCCAAACCGCTTCAAATAATGTAGATAATTCATCTAAAGGCGTTGGAGATATTTCGTCTATAGTTGGAAAATGGGTCTGGGCACGTACCGGAAGCAGTACTTATAGCAATGCTGGCACATTTGTGGGATCGAATGGTTCGCGTTTCACTTATCAATTTCTGCCAAATGGAACGGTTGAATACACGGGTATTATGAACATAATGAGCGGCGGTTGCAGCCAGCAAATTTTCAAATCTCGAACAGGAAAAGTCAGTCTGAGCGGCAGTACAATGACAATTAACTGGTCAAAAGCAACTTTCACTCGTGACTTTTCATGCGACAGAGCGAACAATTACACGAAAACTTTGCCTGCCGAAAAGGAAACTTATCAGGTAAGATTCAAAACTGATCTGGGTCAGAAACAGCTTTGTTTGACGGGTAAGGACGAAACCTGTTACAGCCCGACAAACTAGGTAACAGTGTGTTGTAACGGTATTTCTCCCTGTTTTGATTCCTAAGAAGGCGCCGCTCAAAGCTTCTCAAATAACTCTTGATTAATAATTTCACCCTGACGGTCAATAATCAATGGAAACTTCCACCCGGTCTTATGAACAGACTTCCAAGGTGCGTTTACAGATATAGAAGAGGGATTAAAATCGGTTAAATCCAACTTACCTTCATGCTCGTTACTACCAAGAATATTTGAGAATTCAATCACATGCTGTTTAGTCCCAAAAAATTCAACGGTATTTAGATAAAGTTTCTGCTCACGATCATCATAATCAATACTGGCTACATACAACTTGCCATACAACCACATACCACCAGCAAAGGCTACACCAAGACTAGAAACAACCGCAGCTAAAGCTATACGTTGAGGCAATGGTTTTAAAACTCCGCCATCACCTGGAGCTAGTCCATAATTTCGAGCTATACTCACGCCACCTACAGTGGCTCCAATTAAAGAGAAGAGCGACAGTAGCATAAGGAAACGAACTTTTACTAATTGCCCAGCCGCACGGAAGACAGGAATTCTACTCATGTTACTGATAATAAAATTTGATAGTATTCTCAATCTATATTGGAAGGGTAAGGATAAGGACATTGCATGGCGACTCTGCCCTTCGACTATGGCGCCAATATATTTATGCACTCTGAACTTCGCGTAACCGATGTTCTAGAAAGCGGCGTTCGCTGTCATTGGTGACTAGTGCAAGCGCTCTGGTGTAGCTTTGTGCGGCTGATGCTGAGGCACCGATGCGGCGCAGCAGATCGGCACGTGTGGCGTGAAATAGATGGTAGTCATTAAGTTGGGTGGCAAGTTTATCGATGAGTTCGAGTGCTGTTTGAGGACTGTCTACCATTGAGATTGCTACTGCCCGATTAAGCGATACAATTGGCGAGGGCTGCAAGCGTTCGAGTAAATCGTAGAGATGGACAATTTGCAACCAGTCTGTTTCTTCTGCCCGTGGCGTCTGACAGTCCCAATGAACACTTTGAAACACCCCAAGGCTTCTATGTGCAGATCAGCATTGACTCACCAGAGGAGGCAGAACGCATTTTTCACGCTCTGGCAGAAAACGGAAAAGTGAAGATGCCGATTGATCAAACCTTTTGGTCTGTCCGTTTTGGCATGTTGGTTGATCAATTTGGAACTCCGTGGATGATTAACTGCGAAAAGGCTGCTTGAGCCTCATTCCTGGGAAGTGTTTGTAAGCATCTCCCAGGAACTTTAGGTGATGAAATTTGGATTTTGATTGTAGTAGCTGTTATGGAGAGGTTTTAAAAATACCGTGCCCATTTAAGTTTAAATGCATGTTTTCAAAATTAAGGCGCCGATGTATTAAGGTTACATTTTTTTAATAGCTTTGAGTTGAGGTATCATCATGCACTCGTAGAGGAAAGTGGCAAGTGCGATAAGTAGAAAATTTACAATGTAACATTTTTACAATTGCTTTTATTAATGATACAAACAACTAGCCAATTGCAAACCCATCAAACTGTCGCATAAACGGTGAGTGATATGCCAGTACAATATCTTCTTTCGCTACTCCTAGCTTTACAAGTTCATCTGCAAATCCAATTTCAGTTCCATCATACTGTACCCAAATCTTGCTATCTTTAATATCAATGTGTACCGAACATCCATAAATGCGGCGCTCGTCTTTCCATCCAGCGCTAACAACTTGATAGTGGTCTCGTTCTAAATCAAAAACAGGCATTACTTCAATTTCGCCCGATGAGAATCTGTAACTAGCATTTTTACACATTAAAATCAGTATCTTGTGGGTCTCAATCCATCGGACGGTATTGGCAACTGCATTAGGCTTTCAGAAAAACGGCTCAGACTCGAAAACGTCTATTTGCTGGATGTATCAGTCTGTAAATCGATTTTTGTCGCTTGATATGAAACTAGTTGAAGTCACAAAATAACAAACAATGTCACAAAATCATAACCAACCCAGAGAATATGACCCTGTACTCGGCGCCCAACAACCACAACCTCCCATCAACGGTGTTGTCTTGGGTGGAATTGAAGGTGTAAAAAGACGCTTGGCTTCTACTGATGTTGAACAAAAAGTTATAGCTTTAGAAGACGCATTAAAATACGGCGCCGCAGGTTTAGAAATAGTCATTCAAGGATTGGAAGATAAATATTCGAGAGTGCAACAAGCTGCTTACTTGCTGCTTTATGCTCGACAAGAACCTGTAGTTCAACAAGCATTACACGAATATAAAACCAAAAACAACAGATTTGATTATTTCGTTGCACTAGCACAAGCTGGAGGTGTTGCTGATATTGATAAGCTGATGGATAGTTTGGAAAATGATTTCAACAGCGCAACCTGTAAGCTAGTTGATTATGCTCTTGGTCTAGTTAAAACCAATGAAGGCAAAGAGCGAATTAAGCATTACCTTTTCAACGGGACTCAGACACAACGTAATTACGCAGCACTTTATTTTAAACGTAAAGGCGTCAGAGATATTTTAGTTGAAGCGGTAAATAAAGGTTGTATCGACAGAGTACAAGCATTCTCAAAGTAAAATTTAGATTACGAGTAAATTTAAGCAATAATTGTTCATAGGCGCCGGAGATAAAAGTAATTATAAGGAGTAATTGAAATAGTGACTATTACACCAGAAGAACTACAACGTCGTAAGCAGCAGCGTACCGAAATTGGTAAACTTTGTCGAGAAGTTTTTGAACGTATTCGTCCAGAATTGATTGATAATCATTATAACTGGTTTATTGCTGTTGATGCGGACACTGGTAACTACCTTTTAGATTCCCAGTTGCAAGGGTTGTTAGAACAACTTCGTAAAAATTATACAGACCTAAATGCAAAAGTAACTATTTTCCGGCTTAATGAAAATGGTGCCTGTGGCAAGATATAGCTATAACTAGGGTTTGCTGAAAAAGTCATGAAAAGCAATCTCAAGTGTTGGGCAGTTATTTAAGCAGAATTAACTATAAGTTTATATTGTTTATAGATATTAAGATGATAAATTTTAATTATATTAATTCGTAA
>JAESFJ010000118.1_pt1 | contig 100750 bp, 91 predicted proteins | sample 9266161 | NCBI WGS metagenome assembly JAESFJ01 (sample SAMN14506165, study PRJNA617096) | algae metagenome | isolation source: Calothrix sp. FI2-JRJ7 and co-occurring heterotrophs from granitic desert soil | place: USA: Red Pass Lake area, Fort Irwin, California | collected 2000-06-01
CCAAGACTGATTGTCATAAAGCAATACTATTCAGGCGCCTAGCATTATATAACTTGTACCGCTTTGGGTATTGATGGCGCGGCGAAGCCGTGCCGAGACTGATTGTGCCAGTTGCGTAAGTCCTGTTAAAGCTTGCAGATAGTTCGGTACTTACGAACTTACAAAGCTTTTTACAATGGTTTTGTGTGGATGTTTCCGATAGTTTAGATATGGAAGCAAAGCTATCGGAGCATTGGCAAGACATGTATGGGTTGAATAAAAACTGTACTCGTTACTTTCATCTCGATACCTGGCACTGGCGATTCTAGATTGGGGTTTTGGATTTTCGATTGAGTTTTTGAACTATATTACGTGTACAAAATAAATTTTGATCGAATCTTTACTGGCGCCTTTTGGTGCAATAAAAGCACCAACTCGTGTTGCTGCAGAAGTCAAGTTAATAGATATTTTGTTTACTCCTAATGTGCTACAAAACCCAGAGCTTGAACCACTAGGGTTACTTGGAAAGTTTGCTGAGTTCCCTGCAATAATTGAACCTTTTCGTAACGCTTTGCAAGAAGAGGATATTCCTGATTGTATAATTAGGGTATTAGAAGTTCAAAAAGCATTGCAGCGAGAAGCAAAGCGAAAGAAAACTGTTCTAGAGGAAACCGCAACACCATTTCAATGGATTCTTACACCAACGGTATCATTGGATGTATTATCCAAATGTAAAGCAGACCCAGACACAAACTGGATGCCCGGAGTGTATTTTACGGCAGAAATATTACGAACAGCAATCGTTGCTATACACGAGTTACGAAGCGAACCCGAAACTTTGTGGTTAAGGATGTTAGGTCGAGACACAGTACAGAAAAACGCAATTGATGAGTTTATCTCGCTACCAGACAATAACCCTTTCAAGCAAGCGACGCTAGAATGTTTGTACAACTTCAAGCAAAATCTAGAATTCAATAAACCAGAAGATACAGAAGAAACGGAGCTACTTATGAGACTGGCACCACTTTATCAACAAGACCGCGAACTTGCCAAGCAAGAAGGAAGAGTCGAAGGAGAACAACGTTTAGTTCTGCGCCTACTTTTTCGTCGTTTTGGTGAGATTGACGCATCGATAATTGAACAAGTCAATTCGCTGTCAACAGAGCAATTAGAAGCATTAGGGGAAGCGCTATTAGATTTTTCTGCCTTGAGTGACTTGGAAGCTTGGTTAAATCAATCACTTCAATAAAATCAATTCTTTGAAAATTCAAGCATGGAAAAGTCGAGAGTAATGTCTCTCGACTTTGCTATTTACCCTACATCCCTCAGCGAAAAAATGATAGGTCGGGTAAAGATTCAAAAATCTAACACTATATTTAAGGAAGTGCGTATCAATTCCCAATACTCTTCTTCCAATACTCCCACTAAATCAAGAACTCGACTATTGTCAAGACCCCGAATTTGTCCAACATCAAGATATCGGTCTTGGTCTAAACCGTTGGTAGGTGTAGCTTTTACATTTACAACATAGGGTACATTTTTAGTCCCACAGAAGCAATGGTATTACTACGGTTAAAAAACTGTAGCCATTTCCAACATCATTCTGAACTATCAAACAGCACGAGTTTTTTTTGCTTCTTTACCTATTGTTGGTTCTAAGTCAACCCAACGTATTTCTCTACGTCGGTAAGTTAAATTACCATTTGCCATCACTCAATACCATCACCTACAGTTATATCCCACGCAGCAGCTTCTTTTCGATAAGCTTCGTCTTGTGAATCTTGTATATATGCTGCCTTTAACTCTTCTTGTAAACGTTGCTTTTTTAATTCTTTGAATACACTATTGATCAAAGCGCTACGGTTTCCTTGATTTTCGCTATTTAATGCCAGTTTATCTACAAAAGCGAGAACATCGTCATCAAGGGTTATTGTAACTTTTTTAACCATCTTTTTAGATTATCATAATATCATACTAGCCTATCATACTGTTGAAAACTGTATTCACCTTATAATTGTTACAATCAAGTCAAGCCTCTATAAATACTTGTATTATATGACTCTCCAAGAACTAGAAAGTCAGATTCTTGCATTACCCGCAACTGAGAAAGCGGCAATTATTCAAAGACTAACTCAAACTGTTAACATCGGCGCCAGAGGTATTACAAAAACACCAGGTGTCTGTGGTGGAGAAGCTTGTATTGCTGGTACTCGCATTGCTGTTTGGTTACTTGTGGAAGCGCGTCGTATTGGTATTACTGAAGCTCAACTTTTACAAGATTATCCTCATATTAGTGCTGCCGACTTGGTTAATGCTTGGCTGTATACTGATGCACATCCTGAAGAAATTGAAACTGCTATCCATGCGAATGAGGTTGCTTAAATGGCACGCTTGTACTCAGATGAGCAGTTTCCAAGGGTAGTTAGCGAACTTTTACGAACGATGGGACATGATGTATTAACTGTTCAAGAAGCTGGGAATGCAAATCTAGGAATTCCAGATAATGAAGTTTTAGTATTTGCAGTCAGTAATAATAGGGCTGTTATGACTCTTAACCGTCAAGATTTTGTTCAATTACATAGATTGAATCCTAACCATGCAGGTATTATTATTATCACAAATGATATGGATAGGTCGAGGATGGCTACTCGAATTAACGAAGCAATAACAGTGTCAGAACCTTTGGCAGGTAAATTAATTCGTGTAGTTCGTCCAAGTTAATCAGGACTTACGCATGAAAACCTAGAAACCTGGAATATACGTTGATAGCATGTAATAAAGATGACGATTTGTCTGCGACAATGAATGCGTAGAAACGAGGTTTATGCAGCGTAAGTCCTATTAATAATTACATTCGTTTTTTGGGTAAGTTAGATATTAGATAAGCACGAAATTAAAAATTCAAGCGCAATTAGAGGCATTAGGAGAAGCGTTGTTAGATTTTTCTGCTGTAACTGACTTGGAAGCTTGGTTAAATCAAGAACTCCAATAAATTAAATTTTTTGAAAATTAAGTCATGAAAAAGTTGAGGGTAATATCTCTCGACTTTGACCAGCAAATACAATTTATAGTACATACTACCTATACAAGAGCGACTAAAAATATTTTATTTTTTCCGTAACAGCCAAAGCTCCAGGTGTATTCATAACAAGTTGTTTTAATAAAGCGCGGCGAGACTGAATTTTATATACGGCGCCGTTTTCAAAGCTAGTTTAATATTTCCACATTATTGCACCTCATAGGGGATGTGTACTGCACATCTCCTTTTTCTTAGTTATGTAACTATATATACTTACAATCTAGACAAACCGGATGTTGTAATGCCAAGCTGTAAATATTACTGATAATCAAAACTTGGCAGTATAAAAATGGATTTCATCAATCAAGTTAAGAAAACTACTACAGAGGGTAATATATTAAGTATCAGGTAAAGCAGAACTGCTATGCAAAACTTTTGTGAAAGCTCAGAAGATTGCCCAATCAGTATTATTAGTGGAGCAGATGACAGATTTGCAATGGGGCTTGCTGTTACCCTCTACTCCGCACTGGCAAATTTAGACCCAGGTAGAGCGGTAGACTTTTACATTATTGATGGGGGTATTAGTAATCAAAATAGGCACAGACTGACAAGAGTATTGAGCAGTGATCGAATTACTGTGAGGCTAAAATGGCTTAAACCAAACTGTGAGTCACTAGGAGAAGTATGGGTTTCTGAGCAATGGGGTTTAGCAACTTACTTTCGGTTACTAGCACCAGAGCTTTTGCCAACACAGTTGAACCGTGTGATTTATCTAGACAGCGATCTGGTGGTTGAAGGTAGCTTGGCAAAGCTTTGGGAAGAAGAATTTGACGACTGCCCTGCGCTTGCTGTTCAAGATTACTGGCTTCCCTACGTCTCAACGACATGGGCACTCCACGAGACATATCAGGAACTAGGTCTGCCCCCCGATACTCATTATTGCAACTCGGGTGTGATAGTCATGAACCTCAAACATTGGCGAGAAGAGAACTTAGCTCAGAAAGCTTTGGAATATGTGCGTAAATATCAGAAGATGGATCAAGAGGGCATCAATGCGGTGATGGCTGGCAAATGGAAACTGCTCGATCCCAGATGGAATGTTCAGATTTGGAGTGTTGTACGCTCTGTGATCGAGCTACCTTGTAAACCAGCAGATCTTCTTCGGAATGCCTTTATCCTGCATTTCACAGCCCCAATTAAGCCTTGGCATCCTCTTTACAGGCAAGCTGGTGGCGGAGGACGCTTTGCTCATTACCTTAGACAAAGCAATTGGTTTAGTAACCTTGAATACATGAGATGGTTTGTTAGTACTAGACTCCCTCAAGTGTTCATATTTCCCTTAGCATGGATTAGGGCAAAATATCCGAAGAGCTTCTTTTAACAACTAAACCACTAATTACTACTTAGCTTTTGTTTAAGCCAAGTTGCAGCTTTACTTGCTGCTTCTTCTACGACTTCTGGTTGATCATAAAACGCAATGTGATTTTTTGTATTCATCCAATAGTCTTGCCAAAAGGGAGCATTAGTTTCACCATCTGACTGGAGACAAAATCCACCTGGTGGAAGAATTGCTTCATGGGTACGTCCACCACTGCGCCAGCCAAAACGTACTGCCCACCTAGATTTATAATTAGTCGATGTCCTTCAATATAGTGTTCTGGAAGTTCTACTGGCTTGAGTCGTTGTACTTCTAGGGTTAAGTTTTGGCGCCATCCTGCTTGGAAACTAGAAAGAACAACTGAATTATTTGGAGCAGATGGAAAGCGTTGCCCTGTTTGCGGATTAATTAAATTGATACTACTATACAAGGTCACGACAAAGCCCTTAATTTAAGAATACTCTTAATAAATCCTCTTCTTTTTTATATATAACTAACATTTATGCATTTTTTGATGAGCGCGTTGGTTTCATCGTTGATACTCGTACAATCGGCGCCTGAATGGACAACTTACTCGCAACCCCGTTTAACTAGTGGAGATAGCACACGCTGCCAAATCGAATCGTTACAAAATGGAAACCAGGTGTCAATGACTGTAAATACAGGTGCCAGTTCTCAAGGAAGCAAAAAAGATAGTATTAAATGTCGATTTGAGATGTCCGTTGAAATCGAACCTGTACAAGGCTGGTATGCTCAAAGTATTGAACACACTATCAACGGTGGCATTACCAAGGCGCCTGGTGGTAAAGCATTATTGAACGCACGCTCTACATTTGCATCCAAAGAGCTATTAAAAATCAAAGAAACTGAATCAAATCCACTAATCAGCCGTTTTCAAAGTTTCCCTATTACCTCTGTAATATCCAAGTCAAAACAATGCTCCAACTCGTTTCAGGGTTCAACGCCAAAAATGACCTTTGAACTAGAAGCACAAACTCAAGGTGATGCAAGTGTTTCCTTCGGCGCCGTTGATATCAATATAGTTTACGCCCAATGTTCATCTTAGAGTCAGTATTAGACGGGCAAGGATGCCCGTTCCACAAGACTATTACAAGATAATTACAAGTTGTATAAGTAACACTGATATATTTGATAACTAATGATAATCACCCATTTCTTGTAATTGTTAAGCAATGTAAACTATATTAGAAACAAGCAAGCACATCGCTTGTATACATAATTTATTTTCTAACCGCACTTATAAAACCATGACCGCAACTTTACAACGTCGCGAAACAGCGAACGTATGGGAACAGTTCTGCCGTTGGGTCGCTAGCACCGAGAACCGCCTTTATATTGGTTGGTTCGGCGTACTAATGATTCCTACCCTGTTGGCAGCAACCACCTGCTTCATCATCGCATTCGTAGCAGCACCTCCTGTTGACATCGACGGTATCCGCGAACCAGTAGCTGGTTCCTTAATGTACGGAAACAATATTATTTCTGGCGCTGTAGTTCCTTCTTCAAACGCAATTGGTCTTCACTTTTACCCAATTTGGGAAGCTGCTTCTTTAGACGAGTGGCTTTACAATGGTGGTCCTTACCAGTTGGTAGTATTCCACTTCCTCATCGGCGTATTCTGCTACATGGGTCGTGAGTGGGAACTTTCTTACCGCTTAGGTATGCGTCCTTGGATTTGCGTAGCTTACTCTGCACCAGTAGCAGCAGCAACCGCAGTATTCTTAATCTACCCAATCGGTCAAGGTTCATTCTCCGATGGTATGCCTTTGGGTATCAGTGGAACATTCAACTTCATGTTGGTATTCCAAGCAGAACACAACATTCTTATGCACCCCTTCCACCAATTAGGTGTAGCAGGTGTATTCGGTGGTTCGTTGTTCAGTGCTATGCACGGTTCACTTGTAACTTCTTCTTTAGTTCGTGAAACAACCGAAACCGAAAGCCAAAACTACGGTTACAAATTCGGTCAAGAAGAAGAAACCTACAACATCGTTGCAGCACACGGTTACTTCGGTCGCTTGATATTCCAATACGCTTCATTCAACAACAGCCGTAGCTTACACTTCTTCTTAGCTGCTTGGCCAGTAGTTGGAATCTGGTTTACCTCTTTAGGTATCTCGACAATGGCATTCAACCTGAACGGTTTCAACTTCAACCAATCAGTAATTGACAGCCAAGGTCGCGTCATCAACACATGGGCAGACATCATCAACCGCGCTAACCTCGGTATGGAAGTAATGCACGAGCGTAACGCTCACAACTTCCCACTTGACTTAGCTTCTGGCGACGCTGCACCTGTAGCATTAACTGCACCTGCGATTAACGGCTAATAAATCTACAACTAAATAAATAACGCAAAAGCGTCTTTAGTGATAAAGGCGCTTTTTGCATGTTTATACGGCGCCAAATCAGAATACAATTACTCCAAACCATCCGTTTATATCCGTTGCCAGTGGCTTATATCACATTACTGGATATTTTAAATACACTGAAATAACTTTTGTTTTAATAACTGAGATAAGAAATTAACATCAAAGTTTGTAAACATTTATGTAGATTTATAAACAAACCTGTGTTAACTTTAAGTAGTAGGCGATACATTTCTATCCCCAGAAACTTGTCCATAAGTTTCTGTCAAAAAAGCTTATAGCTTGAGCTTTTCACCACTAGTAAATTTGTTAAGGGAAATTCTGCTATGCCATTTACCATCGATTCAGCCCGTAGTATATTTCCTAACACACTATCTGCTGATGCAGTGCCAGCAACGATTGCAAGATTCGCGCAACTCAATGCAGAAGATCAACTAGCCTTGATTTGGTTTGCTTACTTAGAAATGGGTACAACCATTACTATTGCAGCTCCCGGCGCTGCTAACATGCAGTTTGCAGAAGCTACTATGAACCAAATCCGTCAAATGGATTTTCGCGAGCAATCGCAAGTAATGTGCGATTTGACAAATGGTGCTGATACCCCTATTTGTCGTACTTATGGTACTTGGTCTGCAAATATTAAGTTAGGTTTTTGGTACCAGCTTGGAAAATGGATGGAAGAAGGAATTGTGGCGCCAATTCCAGAAGGTTATCAGCTTTCTGCCAATGCCAGTGCTGTATTACAGGGAATCAGAAATTTGGAACCCGGACAACAAATTACAGTGCTACGTAATTTTGTAGTTGACATGGGGTATGACCCTAACAAAATGGGTAATTATGAACGGGTTTCTGAGCCTGTTGTTCTTCCCAAAGAGTTATCACAACGAGTTAAAGTCACTATTGAAGGTCTTGATAATGCAACCGTGTTGAGCTACATGAACAACATGAATGCAAATGATTTCGATGCCCTAATCGAGTTGTTTGAGCCAGACGGTGCTTTACAACCTCCTTTCCAAAGACCAATTGTTGGAAAAGAAGCTGTATTACGTTTCTTCCGCGAAGATTGTCAAAACCTTAAGTTACTTCCTGAACGCGGTATTCTTGAGCCTGCTGAAGATGGTTATACCCAAATTAAGGTTACTGGTAAAGTACAAACTCCTTGGTTTGGCGCTGCTGTTGGAATGAATATGGCTTGGAGATTTTTGTTGAATCCCCAAGGTAAGATTTTCTTTGTTGCTATTGATTTGCTCGCTTCTCCCAAAGAGTTGTTAAACTTGGCTCGATAGATAGATACACATTGACATCAAATTTCCGACGATTAAGTGAGCGTTCTTCAAAATAGAGCGCTCTATTATTTTGTAATTACTAGCATAATCTGGTAATATAATTAGTATCACGTTTTCTTAACTACTTATAAATATTGATTTAAATCAGAACAATCTCAATTTTGTGGTTGTTTAAATTTGCTGTCAATAATGAGTATTAACTCAAAACTTGATATTGAGTCTAAAAATTTGCTTAACACATATATTTGAATTCTGACAATGCAAGCGACAGATACTCAGTGGTCTCAAACAGAACAGGAAGTAGCTAAAGCAGCCTTCGATAAAGCTTACGAACGAGAAATCAATGCTTTAGCCAAAGAAGTTCATAAAATAGCAGATGCAATCACGCAACTAGATGATATTTGGGTTTTGCATGATTTCTTAAGTGCAAGGCGCCACGATATTGATGGTAAATATGATTATAGATATTCAGTTCTCGTCTTTGTGTTTGCCAGATTGCTTAAAGAAGGCTGGCTGAATCTTGAAGAACTAGAAGGATTGGCGCCAGATAAACTCAAAAAGGTTAGTGCTTTGTCACGCATGTAGTATCCGAGACTATTGTTTTGAGTCGCTTTTCATCACATTTGGTGAATAAATTTTTAATTGTGCTATTTCTAAGTATTATTGCCCTTTCTTTCAAATTGAAATGAGGGTAAGCTCAATAGGATAACTAAAAATATATGCAGAAAAGTTAAAACTCAATAGTTTTGGAATGAAACAACCGTTAATACCTGCTTCGGAGTCAGAAAGACTTCAGGCACTTCAACGATATCAAATTCTAGATACTGCTTCTGAGCAAGCGTTTGATGACTTGACTAGTTTAGCAGCCTATATTTGCGGTACTCCTATCGCTTTAATTAGTCTGGTTGATGCAAATCGACAATGGTTTAAATCTAAAGTTGGTTTAGAAGCGTCTGAAACTCCGCGAGACTTAGCATTTTGCGCTCACGCAATATGTACACCAGATAAAGTACTGATAGTGCCAAATGCTCTGGAAGACGAACGATTTGTTGCTAACCCTTTAGTAACATCCGAACCAAATATTCGATTTTATATGGGCGCCCCGCTTATGACACCAGATGATTTTGCTCTTGGTACATTATGTGCTATTGACGTGGTGCCAAGAGTTCTGACAGAAGAACAAATCATCGCTTTACAAGCTTTAAGTCGTCAAGTTATTAGCCAGTTAGAACTACGAATTAATTTAATCAATTTAAAAAACAATATAATAGCGCGCGAAGAGATTGAGAAAAATTTACGCAATACCAACGGACAGTTGAACCAAACTTTAAAAAAATTGCGTCAAACTCAAGCTCAACTCATCCAAAGTGAAAAAATGTCCAGCTTGGGTCAGGTAGTTGCAGGTGTAGCTCACGAGATAAATAACCCTGTTAACTTTATTGAAGCAAATCTGAGTCACATTAAAAGTTATGTTAAAGACTTAGTTGATGTATTAGCACTTTATCAATATTATTATCCTGATGCAAATCCAGAAATTCAAAAACAAATCAAAACAATAGATTTACAATATCTGACTGAAGATTTACCCAAGATATTATCATCAATGGAAATGGGTACTGAGCGTATACAGAAAATTGTTTTGTCTTTACGTAACTTTTCACGATTAGATGAGGCTGAGAAAAAATCTGTCAATATTCATGAAGGAATCGATAATACACTGCTAATTTTACAACATAGACTCAAAGCTACAAAAAAACGTCCAGAAATTCAAATAATTCGAGATTACAGTAACATTCCTCTATTTGAATGTTACCCAGCACAGCTAAATCAAGTATTTATGAACATATTATCTAATGCTATTGATGCGATAGAATTCTGTTCAAAGCCTGAAGCTGGTAAAATTTGTATTAAAACTCAAATAAGTCAAACAAAATCTTTAGTTGTAAGAATTAGTGATAATGGTACAGGAATAAAGGACGATATACTCAAAAGTATATTTGACCCCTTTTTCACAACAAAACCAGTCGGAAAAGGTACTGGTTTAGGATTATCAATTAGTTACCAAATCGTAGTCCAAAAACATGGTGGCACCTTAAAATATAGAACTACGTTAGGTCAAGGAACTGAGTTCTGGATTGAAATTCCTGCTTGTAGTTAAAAATAGTAATTTTTTGAGCAATAACAAATAAAATTAAAATTTTAATAAGTAAAAAAATTATATATATCTTATTTAAAATGCGTTTTAAAATCAAAACATTAATTACAATCTTTAATAAGATATTGGGTAGATATCATCTTTTTATCAAGATAAAACGTCTATATTTTTACTAGGAAAAAATATGTTTGGTATTGATGTTTATCAAGGTGACGGCGCCGTTGATTGGGCGAGTTAAAAATTCTGGTAAAACTTTCGCTTATGTCAAAGCAACAGAAGGTGTTACCATTAAATTGGTTGCAATATTAAGTAGTAAGTGGTGGCGCCGTTACTTAAGCCAGAAAATCGGCGCCTGGTCAATATTTTTAAGACAATACTTTTGTACCTAATAGTGCGGGTAAAAATTACTATTAAGGATGAGTACTGGAAACAAGGTGAAGTACATCTCGCACAACGCTGTAACCGCTCAAGTCCCAAAGTAGATAAGCAAGAAAACCAATCATAGCTAAACGACCGTTCCAAAGTTCGGCTTGAGGAGTAATACCAATATCTCCCGCATTGCGGTCTTTGCCATTATATGCAAGTTCAGTTGCATCACTAGGATAACGTTCCATTGTTTATTCCCTTAACAATCTAATTACATGCTTATGTTACTTACTTAAGTATGCCAAGCTATCTGTCTGTAGTTTCAAAGTACAAACTACCCTAAAGGATGATTTTTTCAAACCAACGGCGCCAAAAGCTACATTAAGCGATAATGGAACGGGCAAGGAGGCCCATTCCACTAAATGAGTTTTATATTTATACTGATACTCAATTTTTATTTTATTACAAAATTAAGGTATTGATAATAAATTGATAAGTATTTATATCATGCAAAGTTCATCTTTAAATTATCTATCGTTGTACATATTTTTATGAAAAGGTAGCAATTTTTGCATTTTTTATTTATAAAGTTTTTCATTATATTTTTAGTAGTCTAAACTTTGACTACCTTTCATAGGCATGTGAAAGTTAATTAAAAGCGTATAAGCATAAAGAAAACAGATGAAAAATATATTTTTGTTTGGAATAGCTAGTTTGAGTTTAGCTGGAGTAGTGTTTTGTTCTTCAGTTGCTCTAGCAGAAGAAACTGTATGTGATGGGGACTTAGGTGCTGTTACTTTAGATAATGTAAAAGTACCTAGCGATAAAAGTTGTAACATGAATGGTACAACTGTAAAAGGTACTATCAAAGTAGAGTCGAATGGCAAGCTTACAGCTTCTGACATCAAAGTAAATGGTAATATTCAGGCTGAAAAGGCAGAAAATGTAACTGTTAATAACAATTCCAGAGTTGATGGTAGTATCCAGATTAAGGAATCCAAAGCTGCGAACATTACTCGTACACGCATCAGACAAGATTTGCAGTTTGAAAAAAACACAAATCAATTAGTTGCCAACGACAATACCATCACCGGAAATTTACAAGCATCTCAAAATACCGGGGGTGTAGAAATTAGACGCAATAGAATTAATGGTAATTTGCAGTGTAAAGAAAATGCTCCTTCTCCCACTGGAGAAGATAATACAGTGCGAGGTAATAAAGAAGACCAGTGTTCAAGTTTGTAGATTGCATTTGGTTATTTAACGATAGTAGGTGGGGCTATGCCTCACATACAACGCCCCAGAATTAAGAGCATAATTTACGGTCAGCTTCAGAAACTTTAGTATTATTCTGCAGGTAATCTTGTAATAACTCGCATCCTTTTGACATTAAATTTGCTGTCTGAGTATCAGCTAAGTCACGATAAACTATTTTACCTTTATTGTTCCCTATCACTAATGTTTTACTGTCGGGAGTAAAACTAATAGTTGAAAATTTCTCATCTTCTTCGTTGATGACTAACTCTAATTTGCCTTTACGATTCCACAGCTTTATTTTATCCTCGCTCATAGTAGCGATAGTTTCACCATTCGGGCTAAAGCTGATACTCATGAATCCTTCACCGTTACCATTCAGAGTTTGAATCAAATTCCAGTTTTTATCCCATAATTTTACTGTGCTGTCTAAACTAGCTGTCGCTAATATATTATCTTTTGACCAGACCGCAGCATAAACAGGACGGTTATGAGATGTAATATCCTTAATTAATTTACCGTCTTTATTCCATATTTTTACGGTGTTATCATCGCTTGCTGATGCGATATATTCACCATTTGGACTAAAACTTACCCAATTAACTGGTTCAGTATGTTTTAATAATTTAGCGATTAATTTACCGTCTTTGCTCCATAATCTTACTGATTTATCTCTACTTGCTGATGCTAATATTTCTCCATTATGCGCCCAATCAACACTTAATACTCCCTTATCATGTCCTTCTAAAGTATTAATTAGCTTACCGTCGCGACTCCATAACTTTACTGTTTTATCACTCGACGCTGAAGCTACAGTTTGACCATTTGGGCTAAAACTTATATCCCAAACTGCACTTTTGTGTCCAGTTAAAGTATGTTGTAATTTACCATCTGGACTCCAAATTTTCACAGTACCGTCTTCGCTAGAATCGGCAAATGCATCACCGTCAGGAGAATAACTTAGCATTGTTATTGCTTTTTTGTGTGCCTCGATAGTTTTTAAAGGTAGATATTGCCAACGCCATAGTCTAATTTTAGTGTCACGACTTGCAGAAGCTAAAGTTTTTCCATCACTGCTAAAGAAGGCGCTAGTTACCCAATCATTATTTCCTTTCAAAGTTTCTAACGGTTGCTTTATGGGTTTATCTATTGCGTCAAGTTTCCATAGTTTTACTGTTTTATCCCAACCGGTTGAAGCTAATGTTTTTCCATCTGGACTAAAAGCAACACTCATTGCTGCTGGCTTGTGTGCTTGTATTGAATTAAGTAATTTTCCATCGCGATTCCACAGCTTAACAGTCTCATCCAAACTTGCTGATGCCAACATGTTACTATTCGGCGCCCAAGCTACAGCAAATACTGCATCGCTATGTCCAGATAAAGTTTGTAACAGCTTACCGTTTTGACTCCACAACTTTATTGTGTTGTCATTTTCTGTCTGATTTTTTTCACTACTCGCTCCGGCCGAGGCAATCATACTACCATCTGGCGCCCAAGCTAAACTAGTAACGGGTGTGGTATGTCCTGACAAAGTGGCAAGTACTTTTCCTTGTTGATTCCATAATCTAATAATATTATCGGCGCCTCCCGATGCAATAGTTTGCCCCGAAGGACTGAACGTGACGCTATTTACTACTTCGTTATGTGGAAATATTCTTAATAATTTACCGTCAATAGTCCACAATTTAACGGTTCTATCAGCACTTCCAGAGACTAGCATTTTACCATCAGGACTAAACGCGACACTATTAACACGCTTACTATGCGCTTTTAATATACGTAATTTTTTACCATTTGCCTGCCAAAGTCGGACTGTTCCATCACTACTCGCAGAAGCAATTAACTGATTATTGGCACTAAATACAACACTATTTACATCAGCAAGATGTCCTTCTAAACGGTTGATTTCGCGCACCCGCATTCCGTAAGTTGCTTGATAAAGTGCTGTTCTAACAATTTGCTTCGTTTCCTCATCAGGTAAAAGTACGTTATCAATTTTTCTACCTGCGCGCAATCCTTCACGTAAAGCATCAATATCTTTACCCAAAGCAAATAAAGCTTCACTCGATACACTTGCTGCAACGCTAGCGGTAATAACAGCTTTGCGTCCAGTAGAAAAAGCAGTCCAAATAGAACCCATTAATAGTACGATACCCAAAGCTGAGGCAACAAGGGCATTTTTGAGTAAGCGATTCGTTTTTACTTGACTAGTACGTAGCTTTTCGGTCTCAAGAAGTTCTGCTTGTAACTTTTGCTGTTCAATTTCCGAAAGTAAACGTTCACGTTCAACACGACTAAATTCATCGCGTTTTCGCAGTTCCTTTAATTCGCCTAGTAAATCAGAACCAGTAACTTGATATTCTGCGGGAATTTTACCTTGTTTGTTATGGCGAAGTGCGCTTTCTAAACGAGAAATTTCTTGTTCGTTAGTTTGCACTTGTGCGCGCAGTTGTTTAACTTGTTCTTGCAAGCTAAGTTCAGTTTGTTGAAGACTGCGAATTAAATCAACAAGGTAATCGTGAATTAACTGGTACCGTTCGGGGACATCAGGATAAAGCACTACTAGTCCTGAACGTACTAATATTTCTAATACTAATTCTAATTTATTGACATCTTCTAATTCTGCAAGTTCTATGGCTAGTTCGGCGCGAGTTTTAAAAGGACGCTTATTATTTTCGTCTGTAAGTAAGTATAATACTAAAAATGCAGCACGTTCATTTTCTTTACCGCAGTCGCTGATTAATTCTGCTAAATATCTTTGAATTAGCTTGTTTGGACGAAACTGCTGATATTTAGCAAGGGTTAAAATTCGCTCATCTTGAAGTTGGGCACCAACTACTTGCAGTTCAATTGGTCTTACCTCCCCCAATTCCACAGATAAATCATCAACCAAAGCATCGATTAATTCAGGTTCAAGATGATATTGCGAACGCTGCGTCAACTCACGAATCACCGATGATGCATCTTGACGTGAAAAGTTCTTTAATTGATAACGGATACTTTTATCTAAAATATTTTCGTTAACTGGTGCAATTTTTTCTAAATGTTTAAATTCTAATAATTTGTGTAAGTAATCTTCACGTAAAGACAAAATTACTTTGACAAATGCCACATCCATAGAGTCGCACAAAAACTTGTCGAACTCAGCTAGTTGACCTGGCTTATTACAATCAGAGAAAAACTCTTCTACCTGGTCAAAAATTAATACTGTAATAATACGATTTTGGGCATTTTGCTGTAAGAGTTCTAAAACCCCATCGATTGTAATTGGCGTATTCGGGTAAGGTGGAATATCTTCTTCAAGGGCTGCTTTACGAATCGTAACAGGTTTTGTTGAAGCAATTGCATTACTTAACGCTTTCCCCAATTCTTGTATCCAATCTGTATATACTTGTAAAACTACAGGTATAGCAATTTGGTCACCTATTGCCCTTTGTTGTAATGCCGGCACTAACCCAGCTGTGACAGTGGAACTTTTACCAACGCCACTATGACCATGTATAACCGTTAACTTTTGGTCGGGACGGCTAATTCTGGCAATTAAATTTTGTACATCTCTTTGTCTACCAGAAGCGATAATTTCTAAAGCAACACTACCACTCGGCGCCGGAGAATTAACTATAGGGGTAGTAGCATGACGCTGCGGTTTTAACCGACCTGCTCCAATAAATGCGCGTAACCCATACTGTTGTTCAACCGAACGTCGCTTTTGCCGTATTACAAAAGCTTCAAGATAGCGTCCTAATTCAAAATACAACCCACGTAACCATCGCAATAAACGAATATATTTATATACTTCGTATCTATAATCACTATTTTCTAAAGCAGCTTCTAAGTCTTTACTAGCTAACTCTATTTGTTCCAAAGCATTTTTCTGTTCACCTTGACGCTGTAATGCTTTCGCTAAAGTAAGACGATATATTTGTTCTTTTAATAAAGGAAACGAGTTTGGCTGCGAATCATTATGTTTAGACGCTTCATCAAGTCGCAATAATGCTACACGCGCTTGTTTGCTAGCAATTACCCAATTTTCTCTAGCTATAGCAACCTGCGCTAAAAACCCAGAATCACAAGCAAGCTGAAAATGAGTACCATAATCATGATGTAAATTTTGTGACTTTAATGCTAGTTGTTGCAACTCATCCCATAATTTCACGTGTTGCAAAACATCGGCTAAAAGTCCAATAATTTGAGCCGTTAAATCTGGGCGCCGAGCGGCTTCAAAAACATCAAGGCACTGCTGTAAGTAACACTTAGCTTCTTGCCAGCGTTCTTGATGTTCTACATGTACCCGTTCAGCTAAACGGTAATAACTTAGTCCTAAATAGAAAACTAATACTCCTTGACGAAGCAAGAATATTGAAGGAGGAACAGGAGGATAACTAAAAAGAGGAGCAGAGGGAATAGTGAAGGCAGAAGAAGAAACCCAAAACTTTAAACTTTCCTGAAAATATTCAATAGCTAAATCAATACGGTTGCTGGCATAATAATCTAACCCAGCAATAAATTTAACTGAAGCGTTTAGTTCCGGCTCTAGTTCGATACCACGATGCTGTAACTCTTTGATACAAGAGCGAAATTCGTAACTACTATAATCCCAAACTTGTCCAAGCGTGGTGTGAGGATGCTCACCTTCTGGAACACCATTAATATCTAAAATTTTGGCGAACAGCGAATTAGTTTTTGTCTTTAAAAAATCTTGTAACTCCTCAGTAGTCAACTCGAAGCGAATAGGAGTTGCTGCCCAACTAGTAAAATCTGGTGCGAACCGCCGCAGTTTTCGCAGCAGTTCATCGTTAACCCAAAATACCATCGGGAAAGGATGTCGTTTACGGAATTCATCACGAATATGGTTGATGGTTCGCAGTAAATCATCGAGTTCTTCTACCGACTCCAAACCCAAAATCATTAAAGCTGAAGGTTGGGAACTTCCTATTTCGGAGTGAATTGTCGAATATAAACTAATCGCATTACTTTTTAGCGTTACCTTATGAATTCGATAACCATCACCTATTTCTTCTTCCAGGCGCCGCAGCATCTTTTGACGCAAAAAGCCATAATTGCAACCCACTAAACAGAGCGAAAACTGTCCAATTGAAAATGTGATTGCACGACGCAAACTATTAACAGCGCGCTCATTGGCTGCTATAACATTTTCTGAGTAAAAGGGGCTTTTTCCAACCATGACTTAAACTTCTGCGTTTCTGCTAAAACTGGGTTGACTGCAAACCAAGCACCTTCACAATCCCGGTACTCGAACACAAATAAACTGCGTAATAAAGTGTGGTATTCAATATCACCCTTGACTTTTTGTTCTTTGACAACCTGAAATATCAAATCCCACTCTTCTGAGTCAATAGGATTTGCGCGAAAATCACGATGGCGCCGAATCACCATTTCTACACAATCGCGGTCAAAAGGTGGGTCTTGTTCGCGTACACAAACAAATAGCAGTCCGAGTAAATCCCGAACATGACCGCCACTAATTAAACACAACCTATCGAGTGTTTCTTGGCTATCGAATACTTCTTTTATTAACCCGAGTCTATCAATTATAGGAATATCAGGAAAAGCACGCGCTAATACCATTTGTCGCATTAACGATAATCCGACACCATTAATTTCTCCTGTACGCTGTCTTACAGGTATCATTGGTAACACTTGAGGAGCAACACCACCACCCAAGCGTTGCTGAAGATGAACGCTATCGTTCGAGAAAGTTAAAGCTAAAGGGATTGTATAAACAACATGGCAATTTAGCTTACGAAGCTGCTCACCACGGTCGATAAATAGATGTTCAGGTAAAGAACGTCCCGAAGGTAAGGGTCGAATGTCCACCCGGTCGAGGTTATCGACGATAACAACGAGTCCTTTTTTGCCTGTCGCTTTCAACTCAGTAATCGCGCGTGCTAAAAGTTCCTGGTTAATCGAGTTTAAGATATTTTCGGTGCGTGGTTCTAAATAATCGCGTAGTCGGCGCCGTAAATTCGGACTTTCTTTCGTTTTGGCAGTAATTTTTGCAATACCCACCGATAATTCACCTTGCAGTTCCAAATCGAGTGGTGTTTGCAAAAAATTAACAATTTCTCCAAACAGCTTGTTAAAATATCCGGGTTTCAGCCGAATATTGATAGCTTCGAGACTTTCGCTAACTTGACCTGCAATTGCTATCAAAATATCAGTCACATCCAAATCCACTACATCCAAAACTTGCGTGGATTCAAAATAGACGACATGAAAACCAGCTTGTTCCAGTTCTGCCTTCAGACGCCATAACTCAGTTGATTTACCGCAACCAATATGACCTGTAAACAGTTGGCAAGTAGGAGTATTAGGTGAAATCCGAGTGATAGTACGCCCTAAAGCCTCAATGATTTTACCACCCCGCACTTGTGCAAAATCAATATAATAGCTTCGGTCTACAGCGTTTTCCATCATTAGCGGTTTGCTCGGATTGCACGCTTGGTAAAATCTATCTAAATCTAAGAGCATAACCAATATAACTTACTAGTTGACAGATAATCGTTATAAACAAACAGCGCTCTTGTTAATGGCTAACAGAAAAAACTTAAAAGCGCAAGCCCCAAACATGAGAGCGCATTAGTAATTAGCTTTGATGCATCCAATTTAAAAACACAACTTCCAAACTTTAATTTTCGGATTTTTAATTAAAACGCTTTACAAACACATCTAATTTTGGTTTATTTATATTAGGTACATATTCTTTAATGTCTTATTTTTACAGTTACACAAAATTAGGCAAATCTTAGAGTTGCCGCTTGGTCAATATAATACTTACTTCTGAAAAAATAGATTAACTACCCAAAAGAAAATATTAGATTTTAATTTTTTGAAAATATCCCCCCTATCTAACTTACGTAGCAAAAATCTATACTATTAAAACTTAAAATATTAAAATATAAATCAAAAAATATTTATAGCAACCAGTCTAAGATACCTAATCAAAGTTAGCTTAATTAAGTAATGAAGTATAATTGTTCTATAAGAATAAAAACAAACGAAAGCTCAGTTCGCTCTTTAATACTTTAAGCAAAGTATACAAGTAATGTTAAACTTTGGCTAAAAATAATTGTGTATCAATCTTTGCAGTTTCCTAGACGTAAACAGTCTTGAATTTTTTCGTCGCGTGCGGCAACTAAATAACTTGTTGACTGTGATTTATGGTTTTGCGGTATAAATACATTAGCTGTTTGATGGGCGCCTTGCTTTAAAACCGATGACGTTAGAACAGCAAAACTCTCACCTATATTACATAAAAATACAGGTAATACCATCATTCCGAGACAAGCAATCCGACTCATATAAAACCCCAGCAAAATAAATGAATATGCTGGTAGATGCGACGATGATAATTGTGATAAAAAGAACTGAGCATCGTATGTTTTGTGATTGACTTAATATACTAATATTCAGTTCCAGGCGCCGAATTCCAAGCTACAAATAAAAAATTTGAATTGTTACAATTCGACTTCCTACTCATTTATGCACACAAAACCTTAGCAAAACCGGATGAAAATCGAGGTTAGGCACAAAAAAACTTCGTAGTGACTGCTGCAATATATACAATAGATACAATAGTTAATAGACTTTTGCCCAACGACTACCCACTCAGCTACTCGCGACTCATGACGACATCTAACGACGCAGCAACTACACCCGATATAGACCTCGAAGGGTACAATGACTCATATAGCCCCGATAACGAGCTACCTTACGAAGTTGAAATGTCGCTCTTCGACCATCTCGAAGAACTAAGACTACGAATTTTTTACTCGTTAATTGCAGTTGTCATATCAGCGGTTGGCTGTTTTATCGCTGTAAAACCGCTGGTCAAGCTTCTTGAAGTCCCTGCACACGGTATCAAATTTTTACAGTTGGCGCCTGGAGAGTTTTTCTTTGTCTCCATCAAAGTCGCTGGATACAGTGGTTTAGTAATTGCTAGTCCCTTCATTCTGTATCAAATTGTTCAATTCGTTTTGCCTGGACTCACACGTAAAGAACGTCGTTTGCTGGCACCTGTAGTTTTTGGTTCAAGTATACTATTTGTTGGTGGTCTAGTATTCGCATACCTTTTATTAATTCCAGCAGCTTTAAACTTTTTTATTACCTACGGCGCCGATGTCGTCGAACAATCTTGGTCTATCGAAAAATATTTCGAGTTTATTTTATTACTTTTGTTTAGCACAGGGTTAGCGTTTCAAATCCCTATCGTGCAAATGCTGCTTGGCGCCTTAAATATCGTCTCATCAGCACAAATGTTAGCTGGGTGGCGTGCGGTAATTATGGGAGCAGTAGTATTAGGCGCCGTCCTCACACCCTCCACCGACCCTTTAACACAAAGCTTACTAGCAGGAGCAGTATTGATTTTATACTTCGGTGGCATTGGCTTTGTAAAACTAATCGGAAAATGAAGTAGCACAGGCATCTTGCCTGTGCATTACATGTATTTTTATTTACCACAGACACACAGAGTACACAGAGGGAGTAAGAGAAATTTTGGCAACGGATGATAAACGGATGTAACGGATAGTTGATTTTAAAGAGTAGGGTGTGTGACGCCACCAAGATTTTAAAACGAAGCGCAGTACTGGTAGCGTCACGCACCATACTTTTGTTTGTAAAGGGAAACGCTGGGTAACGCAGTATAGTAATGAATATGGAATAACTCAGATATTTTTCGCTTTGTTTCGAGGTATTGGTGACTAGGAATGACAACGTGTTTTCGGTTATATAAATCTTCCGACTATGCAGTGCTTGAAGCTATGATGCTTGCTCTTTATGCTGAAGAGATAAAGGGTGAAGAAATGTCAGTAGTAAAAATAGCTAATACAGTTAATAAATTTACTGGGGAATCAAATCGAGGATGTATTTATATTTTTGAACACCAAGACAATTTGATTGGTTATGCCATTTTAATCTACTTCTGGAGTAATGAATTCGGCGACGAGATACTTAATATTGGCGAATTATTTATTAAAACAGAATACAGAGAACAGGGTATTGGCAGAAAGTTTTTTGATTTTCTGTCAAACAAGTTTAAAAATAAAGCTGTTGCTTTTTGCCTTGAAACTACTAAGGAAAGTCACAACGCATATAATTTTTATCAAAAATTAGGATTCCGAGAACATAAAAATACTGTTTTATTCGTCGATTTGACAGGAGCCATCGCTTTTAATCCAGATTATAATACAGCAGATTGCGAGTAAATGAGGTACACCAATATTTGTCGTATAAATAGGTAAAATAGAAACTCTACCTAATTTGATTAATTACTAACATTTTAGACATTTTTCAATTACTGTACCTCACCAACCTGCAATCTGCTGTATTGCTGGGAATAACATTATTCTACCCAGTGGAGAGTTTCTCAAAGATGCTTGGGAGTTTATTGTGCAAAAGCGAAAGTTGAAAGGAGAGCAATGAATGGTGATTCTCAGTATCTGCTAAGAGAAGCGCATTTAGTACAAAAGTGAAAAGTTACAAGAGAGCTAAAATAAGTATTTAAACTTTCAATGTTTAGACAATTTTAAATAAGAGCTTATTTATAAAGTAAATCTTGAAAAGCTAAAACGTAGGTTGGCTTTGTTGTGGTGTAACCGAACATTCTAAGCACTATGTTGGGTTGTGCTGTCGCTACACCCAACCTACATAGGTTTAATATCTTTAATTTTGTATATATAAGTATAAAATACTTTACTCTCGTTTAACTATTCGATTAACCACTCGGCTGCGCGCTCACCTAAGTCAAGTGGTATGCTAACAGCTTTACCCAAACGTGGTTTTTCGCGCGTTTGTAGAATAAACGCTTGTACTTGGGATGTGCCACCCATCGCATTTAAATAGTTCGCTACGTCGTCTAAATGCGCTTGATACTCCCCTTCACTCAGGGGGAAAGAGGCTTGCTCTGCATACTTCCACATTATTTGGATAAATATTTTACCCTGTGTACGGCGAAATTGCACGTCGTATGAGTATCCCCACTTATCGATTAACATCTGACGCAGTTCTTGTCCTGTCATAAATATACCCCCCACAATAATTTTACAATTTGTGATGATGTTAATTTACGTAACTCAAGTATGATAAGAATATAAAGAAATGTAATGCTACCATAAAAGATGCTGGGATCATCTCGCTTAAGGAGAGAGTTCGGCAGGGTGAAAGCGCGTTGCACTAGGATTCCCTCGTGTTCGTGCTGCCATATGAAATTGTGGGTCATGGCATCTAGATAAGACTGGAGTCTCAAGATAAAGTTAGAACTCAAGTCTATTTTGTTAAAAAAATAAACAAAGAACCTAAGATTATGGCTCAATTTTCTGAATCAGCTGATGTGCCTGATATGGGGCGACGCCAGTTCATGAACCTTTTAACGTTCGGAACTGTGACAGGAGTAGCGTTGGGAGCATTGTATCCCGTCATAAATTATTTTATTCCGCCAGCTAGTGGTGGTGGTGGTGGTGGCGCCACAGCAAAAGACGAATTGGGAAATGATGTTAGCGTTACTAAGTTTCTCGATAGCCATAATGTAGGCGACCGTGTTTTGGTTCAAGGACTGAAGGGAGACCCCACATATATTGTTGTTGAAAGCAAGGAAGCGATTACCGATTACGGTATCAACGCAGTGTGTACCCATTTGGGATGTGTTGTGCCTTGGAACGCAGCAGAAAATAAATTTAAGTGCCCTTGTCACGGTTCGCAGTATGATGCAACTGGTAAAGTAGTTCGTGGTCCAGCGCCAAGGTCTTTGGCACTAAGCCATGCCAGCACGCAAGATGACAAAATTGTCCTTACCTCTTGGACAGAAACCGACTTCCGCACTGGCGAAGAACCTTGGTGGGCTTAATCCTAAATATTTCCTAACCCTGAATCGCGAAAAACAATAGTCCTTATTGAGATGAGAAAAACTTGCACAACGATGCGGTTAAATGCCGCTTTTAGAGTAATGACAAAATCATTGCTCGTTGTGATAGCAGCTGTGGGAATTATTTTCACCAGCGATATCGCATTACCCCAAACCGCTGCTGCATACCCTTTCTGGGCGCAGCAAACTTACCCAGAAACCCCTCGTGAACCGACCGGACGGATTGTTTGCGCGAATTGTCACCTTGCTGCAAAACCAGCTGAAGTTGAAGTTCCTCAAGCTGTACTACCTGACACTGTATTTGAAGCGGTTGTTAAAATCCCTTACGATACTAACGTGCAGCAGGTTGGTGCAGATGGTTCCAAGGTTGGTCTAAACGTTGGCGCCGTATTAATGCTTCCTGATGGTTTTAAAATTGCACCCGAAGACCGTATTCCTGAAGAAATGAAGGAAAAACTCAACGGTGTATATTACCAACCTTATCGTGAAGATAAAGAAAATGTTGTTTTGGTAGGACCCTTACCAGGAGAACAGTATCAAGAAATTATATTCCCTGTTCTTTCTCCCGACCCCAGAAGCGACAAGAGTGTTCAGTTTGGTAAATACTCGGTTCACTTAGGCGCCAACCGTGGACGTGGACAAGTCTACCCTACAGGTGAAAAGAGCAACAATAATCAATACACCGCTCCTGCTGCTGGTACTATCAGCAAAATAACCAAGCAAGAGGACGAAGACGGTAACGTCAAGTATGCGGTTGATATTCAGAGCGAAGAAGGAAAAACAGTTACCGAACTAGTTCCTGCTGGGCCTGAGTTGATTGTATCGGAAGGACAAACTGTAAAATCTGGTGACGCGCTCACCAATAACCCTAACGTTGGTGGTTTCGGGCAGAAAGACACCGAAATCGTACTTCAAGATGCTACTCGTGTTGGCTGGTTAGTTGGATTTGTTTCTTTAACCATGCTCGCGCAAATAATGCTGGTTTTGAAGAAGAAACAAGTAGAAAAAGTCCAAGCTGCCGAAATGAATTTCTAAATCTTGGTCAAATTAAATCAATATATTACATAAGACAGGTTAAATAACCTGCCTTTTTTATTTTAAGTAAGGTGGCCCGAAGCCCACCATACAATTTTCAAAAATTAATAACAAATAAAATATACAGGTTTATGAGTACGAATAAAATTCGTCACCATATCTCTTTCAGTAGTAGTAGGTGTTGCAAAACAACCTGCCGTACCACTATTAGAATTTTGCTTCAAAGCAGACGGGTCATAGTGAACACCAAGCTCTGAACGTCCGGTTGTAAAAGTGGGTGTCATTGATGACCATACCCCACCAAACTCGCCATCTTTAAATTCTACGACTCCAGGAAAATCAAACTTATAAACACCAAAAGGTAAAGGCGCCTGAGAAGCTGCTACATGTGATGGTGTTTGGTTGTTTGCCCGACCAGATACACCACGTACAGTGCTGGTGTTTATAACTTGACCATTACGGTCAATTAATCGAACATTATATACTCTTAATCCATTAATATTTTCTGTTGTCCTATTAGCAACTATGCGGGCGCCACGAATAACAGTTATAAAATCATTTGCAATCCAACGATTAGCTCCAATTTGTACCCATTTTCTAGAGCCTGAAAATACAGGTTCACTAATTACATTTACTTCTGTACCGTTAATTAAAGAACCGACTGGTTCACCGTTTGCGCGATTACGAACTGTAAGAGAATCACCATCTTTTGTAGAAATATATGCAGTAAAACCCATTAGTTTATACCTTATAAATAATTGAAGTTATTAGATTTATTGTTGTATTGATAACAAATACTTCAACTTGTCAAAAAGTAATTCCTGAAAATGGCTCAAAGTGCGGTATACCGTACCTAACGTTCCGGAAAGCACACCAGCATTAATATTGCAACAAATGTAAATAATGCTTTACATTTATTTACATAAGTTAATAAAGATTTAACTAGGAGCTAGAACGTTATGATGACCGTATTAATTTCATTATTTGTAGTGGGTTGGGTTGCAGTTTCGTTGATTGGTAGTTTGGCGTATTTCATGGGTGAGCAGAGCAAACCTATCCATGAACGCAATTGGAGTTCTGACTTTGATAAACTGGCTTATAGCATTACAGGTAAAGATGTTGATTACAGTGAGCGTATTCCTGCTTATGGGATGGATGCTTATGCTAGCCAAGTAGTTAAAGGTTAATTTTGAAAGCTTGTTTTTAATCAATATGAATATAAAAAAGAACCTCTGTACTGAAGAGGTTCTTTTTTGGATGCACAGGCAAGGATGCCTGTGCTACAAGAAGGTTGATTTTTTGATTTTTTGCTCACGAATGGCTCCTGCTTGACAGTCACGTAACCATATGTCAACAGCTTGACCAACTACACCATTACTACTATCGCGCGGTGGACTTGGAACTTGTTTACTTACCGGGAATGAGCCAGTTTGAGTAAACATCATGACTTTACGCCAACCTGTACTAGTTTTCGTTACCAGTAGCCAGTGAAATTCTTGTAACTCTACAGCTTGCTTTGCTATATACCGTCGCTCTAACGTTGTAAAAAATATTTGTTCGACACCTTCAGAAAGAGTTTTTGCCGTATTTTCACTGCTAACATTTGGATTTAGTGGCAAAGGTTTAAATTCTGGTCTACCAGCAGTAAGCATGTAGCCGAAAGTGTCGCCTCTGCGAGTCAGGCGCCTAGCACGTTGACTAGCACGATTTGCGTAGCTAGGCAAATCCCGCATTAGGTTAGTAGTAATTAATTCTAGACTTTGCCGGGAACACAAGCTTTCGCTTTTGTTAATACCCCAAACAGGCAACAAGGATACATTCGAGACAAATAGCCACAACCCACATACGAAGCACAAGCTATAACATTTCCCGACTGTAAATATCATACTATTGCCACTTCATCGCATATCATTTTCCAGGCTAGCGCAGGTTCCTTGGCGGCGGTGATGGGACGACCGATGACAAGGAAACTGGCGCCTGCTTGGAATGCTTTTTTGGGGGTAAAAGTGCGTTGTTGGTCACCTTTTTCCGCCCAATCCGGACGAACACCAGGACATACTAGCAAAAAATCATCACCACATGTATTACGTAGTTGTGCCACTTCTTGAGGTGAACACACGGCGCCATCCAAGCCAGCTTCTTTTGCCATTAATGCCATTTGTAAGGCATATTCGGGCAGTTCAAGAGGTATTCGCAGGTCAAAAGCTAATTGGCGTGAAGAAATGCTGGTAAGCAAGGTAATAGCAATTAATTTGGGAGGTTCAACGCCTGATTGATTGGCGCCTTCTTTTACTGCTTCGGTTGCCTTCAATAGAGCGTCACGTCCATTTGTAGCATGAACAGTCAGTAAATCTACGCCATAACGCCCAGCAGCACGACAGGCGCCTGCAACAGTATTGGGGATATCATGAAATTTCAAATCAAGGAAAATTCGTTTTTGGCGAGATTTTAAAATTTCGAGAATTTGCGGGCCAGTGCTTGTAAAAAGCTCCAACCCAACCTTCCAAAAAGTAACTTCGGGTAATTTGTCAATAAGTGCCACAGCATCATCAATTGTTGCGACATCTAGGGGAACAATTATTTTGTTGAACATTGGATGAAATAGTTTCGGATTGAAGTATGGTGGCTTATGCCACCTTACATTACGGTATTAGACGAATAAAATTTTTCTTTCCTAGCTGCAAAACTTTACCGTGTAACTCTTCAGGGTTTTGAAAAGTTGTTTCGGCATCAGAGACCTTCTCGGAATCCAACTTTACCCCCCCTTCCTGAATTTTACGCCTACCTTCACCACCGCTTTTACACAACCCACTTAAATTTAAAATAGAAGCTAACCGCGCAGGAAATTCAAGCCCAGATAAAGAAAACTCTGGAATTTCTCCTTGCTGACCTGCTGATTCTGCTGCTTTTTTCGCTTCGGCGGCGGCTACTTCTCCGTGGTACTGTTTAACTATTTCCCAAGCTAGGAGTTTTTGCTTATCGCGCGCTTCTGTGGGCAAACTATCCAAAGGTAAATTTGTTAACAGTTCAAAATAAGATTCCAACAAATTATCAGGTGTTGCTTGAAGCTTTTGGTATTTATTATTCGGATGCTCTGATAAACCTATGTAATTATTCAGAGACTTCGACATTTTTTGTACGCCATCAGTGCCTATCAAAATCGGTGTTAATAAACCAAACTGAGGCTTCTGTCCAAAATGTCGCTGTAAATCACGCCCCACAGCAATGTTAAATTTTTGGTCAGTACCACCTAATTCAACATCTGACTCGACGGCAACAGAATCATAACCCTGCATTAACGGATACAGGAACTCATGAAGGAAAATAGGATTCTGTGCTTTATACCGTATGTCAAATCCTTCTTTCTCAAGCATTTGTCCTACAGTCATTGTAGAAAGTAACTCTAAAATTTTGGCTAAATCCAGTTTGGCCAGCCATTCCGAGTTATGACGGATTTCAAGACGGTTGGGTGTATCAAAATCTAATATGGGACGTACTTGGTCAAGATAAGTTTTGGCATTTTCACGCACTTCTTCAGTAGTTAATTGGCGCCTAACATCAGATTTACCTGTTGGGTCGCCAATACGAGCGGTAAAATCACCAATAATCAAAACTGCCGTATGTCCTGCATCCTGAAAAGCTCGTAATTTTCGCACAGGTATGCTATGACCTAAATGTATATCTGTGCCAGTAGCATCAATACCTAACTTTACTCGCAAAGGACGGTTAATTTTTGTTAACAAATCTTCAAGATTTTCAGTTTCGCTTGCCTTATCGGTGGCATGTGGGAAAATTTCTACAGTACCACGATGCAACCACGTTCGGGGGCGCGCTCCTACAGGAGTCTGTTGTAGAGTCTTTAAGGAAGACTGATTAGTTATACTTTGCACTTCTTTTAGTCAGGTTGATTACAGTCAATATAAATTTAACGCGCAGGGTTTGGAGCCAAACTAATATAATTACAAAAAATTGACCGCGAGCAAAGCCCTTTTGAAAATATACTTACATATACAAGTGAGGAAGTGAAATCCCGTGTCGTCTAGGACTTTTGAAGATAAAAACCCCCGAGGTCAGACTGCATCTGGTTTTGAGTTTATAAAGGGAGTCGGTCAGGTAACTGGCGGCACCTTACTCGCCATTACCATGCTGACAAGTTCGATTGTTGCTGGAGGGCTGGTAGGATTAGCGATTAGCTTCCGCAATCTCCCCGATGTCAGACAGCTACGCAATTTTTTCCCCTCTGAAACCACTTACTTCTATGATGTTAAGGGTAAACTCCTAGCGAGTATCCACGGGGAAGCAAACCGCGAAGTAGTACCTCTTGACCGCATTTCACCAAATATTAAGCGCGCGGTACTCGCGAGCGAAGACAGTGACTTTTATTTTCACCACGGTATTAACCCTAAAGGTGTTGGACGTGCCCTAGCTAGCAACCTCAGAGGTGGAAGTGTTCGCGAGGGTGGTTCGACGATTACGATGCAGTTGGTGAAAAATTTATTTTTATCGCGTCGTCGTGAATTTACCCGTAAAATCGCAGAAGCAGTACTCGCTATTCGTTTAGAGCAAATTCTTTCCAAAGACCAAATATTAGAAATGTACCTCAATCAAGTATATTGGGGTCATAATAATTATGGTGTACAAACCGCAGCGCGCAGTTATTTCAACAAAGCCGCTGAGAATTTGACTATAGCAGAATCAGCGATGATGGCTGCTTTAATTCAGGCACCGGAAGAATATAGTCCCTTTGCTTCGATGAAAAAAGCGAAGGAACAGCAGGAAATTGTGCTAGGACGAATGCTCACATTGGGTTGGATAACTCAAGCTGAACACGACCAAGCAGTAAATGAAAAAATTAAACTAGGTAAAATCCGTTCGTTCCAAGGTAGCGCATTACCTTATGTAACAAACGCAGTATCAGCAGAATTAGCCAAAAAATTTGGACGTGAATTACTGCTCAAAGGCGGGATGCGCGTCCAAACAACTGTTGATTCTGAGTTTCAACGCATGGCGGAAGAAACTGTTGGCAAGTGGCACGGAAGACTTTTACGTCAAGGTTTATATAAAAACCAAATAGCTTTGGTAGCTGTTGACCCTAGAACGCACTTTATTAAAGCGCTTGTGGGTGGTGTCGATGCCAAAACTAGTGAATTTAACCGTGCGACACAAGCTTTACGCCAACCAGGTTCATCATTTAAGCCATTCGTTTACTATGCAGCTTTTGCAACTGGTAAATACGCACCAAGCTCGACAGTCGTAGATTCTCCAGTTAGCTACCGTGATGGTGATGGCTGGTATTATCCAAGAAACTACGATGGTGGTTTCAGTGGCGCCATGTCAATTCGTACAGCTTTAGCGCAGTCACGTAACATTCCAGTTATTAAGATTGGTAAAACGATAGGCATGAATAAAGTCGTTGAAACTAGTCGTACCTTGGGAATTATGAGTCCAATGGAACCTGTAACTTCTCTACCATTAGGCGCCATAGGTGTAACACCATTAGAAATGGCTACTGCTTACGCTACTTTCGCGAACTACGGTTGGCAATCTCCGTCAACCGTGATTATGCGCGTCACCGATAGTAGCGGTAATGTCATGCTTGATAATACGCCGAAACCCCAATTGGTTCTTGACCCTTGGGCGAGTGCATCAACTATTGATATTATGCGTGCGGTAATTACTGAGGGTACAGGTAAAAACGCGGCAATTGGGCGCCCAGCAGCAGGTAAAACGGGTACAACATCTTCAGAAAAAGATATTTGGTTCGTAGGAACTGTACCGCAGTTAACAACAGCGGTTTGGGTCGGTCGAGACGACAACCGACAACTCGCAAGCGGCGCCACGGGTGGTACGATGGTAACTCCTATTTGGGCTGACTTCATGCAACGCGCACTCAAAGGAGTACCAGTACAAAACTTCAAGTCACCATCACAATTCCCACGTCCAAAAGCAGACTAAAATATACGGTTGTAGAGACGTGATTAATCACGTCTCTACGTTATTTTTGTTTTTCAAGTTCTGCTTTCATGCGCTGCAAGGTCATCTCCATTTGGTCAAACATCTGTTGTGGGGTAACACCAAACTGACCAAGCTGAGTTTTAAGCTGTTCCATTGTCATTTGTGCCATAAAGTCTTCGGATAGCTCAAAGCGCTTCATAAAGATTCTATAGCGCTCCATCATCGCTTCCATTTGTTCGATAAACAACTTTTTACCTTCACGGTCAAATTTACCGTAACCGTTACCAAGTTTAATCAAAGCTTGGTAATCATCAAACAGCAGCTTTGCTTCTTGTTGAATTATATCAGAGTCAAAGAATCCCATGTTGCTCCCGGTTCGCTGAGTCACAACTCCCAGCAAGTTTCTATATTTTTATAACTTTTACCTCTATAATTTCATTCTAGTCTAGGCTGATAATCTGGTATGCTATGGTTTTTGTACGGTTTTTTACCGCGATTCCAACACTTGACGTTAAAACCTGCCTTTGTAGGTATCGTGATGGCAAGAATTAGCTGAATGTAATAACCTTTATGAAAAACTTTTACAATATATAGTATACCTTTTTGTTAGAATCGCACTCACAAACCGGGTTTCCACACAAAATCATTGTTTTCATTACAAGATATCAATAAGGAAACCCGGTTTCTATAACTTATTCATTAATGCGCGTCTATGTTTAAAAATCAGCATAAAAACCGCAGTATCGCTGCTGTATTAGCTTTTTCTGGAACGCTGACTGTTTCAGGATTACATAAATTTTACCTCGGACAACCTTTGTGGGGTGTCATATATGTCCTCCTCTCGTGGACACCAATACCTAAAGTTGCTAGTGCTATTGAGGGAGTTTGGTTTTTAGCTCAGGATGAAGATACTTTTGACCGTAATTTTAATTTAGGTTCCGCAGCCAGAATTTCTCAAGCTGCGGGTAAACAAGTTTCTTCCATTGCCGAAGCACTCCGTGAGCTAGAAGCTTTACGTCAAGATGGCTTAATTACTGAGTACGAATTTGAACAAAAGCGGCGCCAGTTACTTGAACATATTTAGTCATGCCATTTTCTTTTAATTCCAGACTGCAAAAACTGCAAAATCAAATACTTAGTAATCCTTATTACCGTTTGCAGACAGTAGAAGAATTAACTGTAGCTGCACAACTTGGTATTAGGATTGATGCAAATCAAGCTACGGTAGACGATTGGTTAAGACTGCCAGGATTTTCTATTCATCAAGCGCGTACGCTGGCAGAATTATCACGTTCTGGTATTAAATATTACTGTATAGAAGATATTGCAGCGGCTTTGAGTATATCTCCTGCGCGTTTGGAAGCATTAAAACTAATACTTGATTTTAGTTATTACGATGAAGACGAATTAGAAATTTCTACTAAACAAATTAATCCAAATACAGCGACAATAGAAGCGCTGCTGAAAGTTCCATTTATTGAGTTGGCTTTGGCTGAGGCTGTAATAGAGAATAGGTTAGAGGGTGGACTGTATCGAGATATTGTTGATTTTCAAAGGCGCCTGAATTTACCAGGTGATGTATTGGCGCAGTTGATGTATTATTTGAAGTTTTAGGAAGATAGAGGAGGGGGGGCGGGCAGGGATGCCCGCTCCACAATTCACAGTTTATTCACAATTTATTCACAATCTGTACAATTGGGTTAGATTAGGCCTGTGCGATTGAAAGGGAAAAATCTAAATACTGCGCGACCGATGACGTTTTTGCTAGGTAAAAATCCCCAATAGCGTGAGTCGTTACTGTCGTTGCGGTTGTCTCCCATGACAAACAACTGGTTGGGTGGGACTTGGGTTTTGTTAAATAGCTGTCTTGGGTCTTGCTGGATGTAATTATCTTTGAGGTAATCTTCTTGAAGGGGTGTACCGTTGACATAAACCCTATTTCTAGTCACTTGTATCGAGTCACCTGGTTGACCAATAATGCGTTTTATAAAAGCTTGGTCTTTCGGATATCCCCTTCGCTGTAACTCTGGTGGTGGGGTAAAAACAACAATATCGCCGAAATGCGGTGGATGAAAATGATAAGATACTTTTTCAACTACTAATCTATCACCCTTATGTAATGTCGGCACCATTGAATCTGAGGGTATATAGCGGGGTTCAGCAATATACGTGCGAATTAAAAAGGCTAAAATCAGCGCAATAACAACTAAAAAGATGTTCTCGCGAACGTTTCGCCAAACTTGGACTGACGCTGAATTTTGTTTGACATCGCTTTCTTGAGCGCTTTCTTGAGAGGTCATATCGATAATTAAACCCAGTTATACATTTTCAGACTTGAACTTTGGCGCTTTGGAGCTTTAACGCTGATTATATATAAATATACCCGAACCGCGTATACTTTATATTTTAAAAAATTTCATTGATTTTAAATTGATAATTTATTATTGGCAAATAAAATTTTGTATTATAAAATTCTCGTATTAAAAAAATATTTTCATGCAATTAAACAATTTAAGCAGCATAATATCCTTCCTGTTCTTTGTCTAGATGATTTTGAAAGTCTGTTTAAATATCCTCAAGAATTTGACTACCGCTTGTACTCCGGGTAGTCGGAACTTTAGGAGTTTTTTTACTGCTACAGGACGTGGAGGTTTATCTGAAAGTCCTTTTGAACCATTACAAGATTTAAAACTTTTTTCTAATTGGGTAACATTGGCGCCATCAAATACCGCGCAGTCTTCTACTGCTGACAATGTTGAGAAAAATCAAATTGTAGAGGCGAGTTATTGGGTTGCAGATAGTAATGGAAATGTCGAATTGATGGCGCCTGCTTCCAAATTAAACAGGACTTTCGCAAAAATTTTGTCATGCTGAACGTAGTGTAAAGTGGAGCTTTTCCCGCAGGGTAGCATCTCAGAGATTCTACCCTACCATAAAAGAAAACTTCATATTCTTCTAATCGTCGTTGTAATTCTAAAGATATTAATTCTAAATCGACTTCTTGATTTTCTAGCCAAGGAATATCGCGTAGTGTTAAATCTTGATTCAAGTTGGCTAATGCTGTGGGCAAAGCAATGATTAAGTCTTCAATTACACTAGTATAAACATCACTAAAAACTTGATAATAAGTAGCTATTAACCAATTGTGTAAACTAATTATATCTGGTGAGCTTTCCCACAGTTTAATTGTTGTATCAGCGAGAGTCTGCCAATCCTGATTTTGCCAAACTTTTGATTTTATTCGTGGTAAAATATGTTCATTAAGATTAACTTCTACCAAAGAGTCGGAGCCAAACTTTTGTAAATGTTCTTGACTCGAAGTTTGTGCTTGCTCTAAATTGTCATTTACTATAAATTCTTCTATCTGTTTTAAACTTAACAGCTTTTGTCGTTGCGAAATTACTTTAATATTTTCTTGCTGTCGTACTAGTTTATTAGTTTGTTGTAGATTTTGCCATTCGCGATGTGCTGCCTGTAATTGCCCTTGTTTCGCGTAAGCAAATCCCCGCAAATAACGACTTTGTTCGGTTTTAATATCGGTTAATTCCGATATGGCTATTGACCATTCTTCTGTTTTAATTGCTACAATACCTAAACGTATTTTACAGTCTGTGGAATTTGGTAAGAGTACTGCTGCTGATTTATATAATGTTGTTGCTTCAGTGAAATTACCTGCTTTTTCAGCTTGAAGACCTAAACGATATTTTTCTTTACCTTTAACAGTACGCTGAAGTTTTTCGAGTAATGCGATACCGTCTTGACGCCGAAATTTATTTAAGGCAGCTTCTAAAAGCGCGATTGCACTCCTTAATCTACCTTCATTTAAGGCAATGTTTGCTTTTGTAAAAGCAGTGTAATAAATTTTTTCTTGTTTAACTTGAGTTTCACAAGCTGCTATTAATTGCTTTACAGATAAAGTTGGGTATAACTGTTCAGCTTGATTATAGATACTAATGGCGCCTTCAAAAAAACGTCTTTCTGCTTGTGTATCAGCTTCTTGTACTAATTTACGGAAATCTTCACGCTGCTTTAATTCTGTTTGACAGTTGCTAATCGTCTGTGATATTTGCTCATCCTGAAGAATTTTACCAGCACGCTTGCATAATTCTAAAGCGTCTAATAATATTTTAGTTTCGTGTGGATTGTTATTATCTTGCTGCAAAAGAGATTTGGCGCCATTGAGTAACTTATTTGCTTGTGTTACTTGTGCTTGCCATTTCTGCAAATCTTGATTAATCTTCTCTAAAGTATCACCTAATATATAAGAGCGCAGTAAACGCTCCCAAAATTCAGGTTGCTTAGACCATGCAGAAATCGCTTTTTGACCAGTAAGTACTGCTTGCCGTAAATTTTTACTTTCAGCTAGCGTTCGTGCTTTTTGCGTCTTACGTTTCGTCGCATCTGCTAATTTCCAAGCATCAACAACTCCTACACCTAATACATTTTTACTAAAATTATTAAAAATTTGTAGAAAGCTCATCCTGCCTCCTTACAATTTGGTACTTTAAAAACCTCCCCCTTCTCAATCTCGTTTTCTCGTCCTTTGAGTTGGGGATTCGCTTGTACCATCAACTGCCAAGAGGCACCTTGACCACACAATTTTTCTGTAATAATACTAAGATTGTCTCCACTCTTTACAGTATAAGTAGCTGGTTGTATTGCTTTAAGTGGTGTATTTAAAACAGCAGGAGTTGATGGAGTAGGAACAACTATCACCGGATTTGGAATATTGATTGTGGCATTGATAGACTGCGGTTGAATAAATAAAAAACTGCTTATAGTTCCAATTCCCAAACCAATAAGAAAAACAAACCCAATAACTGCAAATTGCCAAGCTTGAATTTTAGTCGGTGTGCTTGTTTCGACTTCAGAAAGCTGAGACAGTCTTTGAATTAAAGTCAAATCAGTATCGCAGTTCGGGCAACTATTACCTTCGATTTCTTTATAACCGCATACCGGACACTCAAGCTTAATGCTCATCGCTTCAACCCCGTAACAATAGTAGTGCTGGGCAATTTGCTGTCAATCCAGCGTTGAATATCAGGTTGTAACGAGTTCCAAAGTCGTTCAGCTTCGTGTTGATCAACACTTTCCATTGCAGCAAGCATACGCATGAGTTTTTCAATCATTGCGTTTGCCTGAGTTGGGTCAACTCTTTTAGCTTGACGAATAGCAAACAAACACGCATCGACTAATTTTACTTCATTAGGTAAATTCTCAAATTCTCTTCTAAGCTCTTGAGTTTTTGACTCCATTTTATAGAGATTATTCGAGGTGATGGCATCTCGTAACTCGGTGCAGTGCTTTTCAAGTCTTTCCTGCTGTTGTTGGGGAATCAAAAATCCGCAAAGGTCAACTATTTGCTCCGAGTCTTGAATCAAAGAATCTGCTTCTAAGCGTTCGTTTGACATCGAGACTTGGAATTTTTCTAAATTTTTGACAGCACGCTCACGTAAATCAACTCTTTCTTCTCCAGTTATTGGTTCAATAATTTGGTTAGCTAGCTGTACAACGGGAATAGCCAAAATTAGTGCATTTTCAACTCCCAATGCTGTTAAATTTTGGTCGTTGAGACGTGCAATTGCCTCTTCAAGCTCTCGATAGATTTTCTCGTCGGAGCGACCACGCGAAAAAGTGCAGCTAACTTTGACCGAAGGGTCATTTTTGAGATGAGCAGTTATGCCTAAATCACTGTTTTTCTCATCTAACTCCAAATAAACTTGAATTTCGGTTCCTGCTGGGTATTTTTGCTCTAAACCCAACCACATTTCGCCAATAATTTCGTCTTTTTCAACACCATCTGTTTTGTGCTTAACGAAGTCAGGACTAAAAAATCGAAAGTGAATCAAGCGCTGACCGTCAACCACAGTCCGAAAAGTGTGTGAAGTGGTGACAGGTAAAATATCACCTCTATTAATAACCTTATGATTATCGTCAACTAGCTCAATATAATAATCGCGTGACACAGTAGTAACTTTATCAGTCAGTCCCGCAGCAACAATTGCGGCGCCTTCAGCAACAGCGTACATTGGACGAGGATGCACTACAACTTTGTCGTTTCCAAACGCTGCTTTAACTTTGTTTTGTACAAAAGGAATTTGTGAAGAACCACCGACCAAAAGTACTACATCTACCATATCCAAGCTAGACTCAGCTTCAACTAATGCTTGACGGCAAATTGTAATCGAACGTTCAACCAAATCAGCTATAAGTTCCTCGAACAACTTGCGAGCAATTTCAACTTCAACAGGAACCGCAAGTCCTAACTCATCAACTATAGGAGTAGAAGGATTGATTAAAGCTACACTCGCATTACTTAACTCAAACTTCGCGCGTTCGACAGCCATTTTCAAGTCAGCATTAAATCGCACTTTCTGATAATGCGGCATTTTGGCGATTAAAGCGTCAATATCACCAATTTTTTCGTTATTAGCAACTTGCTCTTTCACATAATTGATAATTCGCGAGTCAATATCGTCTCCACCTAACCATAAATCTCCTGCTTTTCCTTGTTCAATAAACGAAGTTCCAGCAGACGTAATTAAAGAAGCGTCAAAAGTACCACCACCAAAGTCATAAACCAAAATAGTTTTGACATCTTCACTAGTTGGAGAAAAACCATACGAAATAGCTGCTGCTGTTGGTTCTGGTAATAGTTCCAAAGGAGTGATACCAGCTTTTAAAGCAGCTGTACGTGTAGCGTGACGTTGTTTGTCGTTGAAGTAAGCAGGGATGGTAATTACTGCTTGATTAATAACTTCTCCGACTTTGCCCATTTTTTCGTAGTATAGTTGAGTATTTTTCACTACTTGCTTGAGAATTTCGGCAGAAATATCTTCTGGTTGATATTCTTTACCTCCCAACCATACTGCGATTCCGTTATCTGTTCCTTGGGAAGGTTGAGAAATTTTATAACCAAACTTTGACTTTTGTTCTTGAACTGTTTTATCCGCAAAATCTCGACCTATCAAGCGTTTAATCGAGACAATCACATTTTCAGCATCAGCACGTTGTTGATTGTAAGCTTTTTCACCAACACACAGATTATTTTGTTCGCAAGCGACTACAGAGCGCGTTAATTTTCTATCTGGAGGTGTATTGTTATCAGCAGTTATTACTTCTACTTCTGCTAGTTTAAATGCTGCTACTGAGTTAGTAGTTCCTAAGTCGATACCTATTGCTTTGCCCATTGTTTGAAAATATGTATGTATAAAATATTATTTTTATTAAAAATTAACTTTTCAAATACTATTTATACATATCAAGTACTGAATAAGTTCAGTAAAAATACTTGAAATATGATTAAGTAAGTGGGGCTATGTCTCACATACAACACCCCCTAGTCTCCCGATAAAATAGCAAAAAAAAGTGGTAAAGGTGTTGAAACCTCTACCACTTTCAAATATTGAGTTAAGACTAAAGTATTATTACTAAAGTACTTATGCTTCTACACCTGCTCCAGGTGTTAACAGTTCGCGACGTTCACTAGAACGAACGACGACGTTATTGTTCTCATCGACATCAATGACGGCAACATCACCATCTTTAATGCGACCGGAGAGAATTTCCTCAGCAAGGCTATCCTCTAACAAGCGCATAATTGCGCGACGTAAAGGTCTTGCACCATAGCTGGGGTTGTAACCTTCTTGGATAAGACGGTCTTTGAAGCGGTCGGTGATTTCCATCGTAATGCCTTTTTCGCCCAGGCGCCCGAAGACTTCCTTGAGCATGATTTCGGCAATTTCGGAAACTTCCTGCTTGTTCAACTGACGGAAGACGATAATTTCGTCGAGTCGGTTGAGGAACTCTGGACGGAAGTAGTTCTTCAGTTCTTCGTTAACTAAGAACTTGATACGGTTGTACTGGGATTCGCTAGCATCTTCGGCAAACTCGAAACCAATACCACCACCACCTTTTTCAATAACCTTAGAACCAATGTTCGAGGTCAAGATTAATAAGGTGTTCTTGAAGTCTACGGTACGTCCTTTCGCATCGGTAAGGCGCCCGTCTTCAAGAATTTGCAGCAGCATATTAAATACATCGGGGTGTGCTTTTTCGATTTCGTCGAAAAGTACCACGGTGTAAGGTCTACGGCGTACTGCTTCGGTTAACTGTCCACCTTCGTTGTATCCTACATAACCTGGAGGCGAACCGATGAGCTTAGAAACGGTGTGACGTTCCATGTACTCGGACATGTCAAGACGAATCATTGCTTCTTCTGAACCAAAGAAGTATGAAGCCAATGATTTCGCTAACTCGGTTTTACCAACACCAGTAGGACCAGAGAATACAAAGCTAGCAATTGGTCGGTTGGGGTTCTTCAAACCAACACGTGCGCGTCGAATTGCTCTCGACACAGCTTTAACTGCATCTTCTTGACCAATAAGACGCTGGTGCAAGGTGTCTTCCATGTGCAACAGCTTCTCAGATTCTGACTCAGTAAGCTTGTTGACTGGTACACCTGTCCAAGATGCCACAATGTGAGCAATGTCTTCTTCGGTAACAACGGGTTCATCGCCACCTTCAGTCTTCGTGCCACTTACTTTGCTTTGAGCAATGGCGCGAATTTCGGCTTTGATTTCCATTTCCCGGTCGCGCAACTCACCTGCACGGTCGAAGTCTTGACCGCGTACTGCATCGTCTTTCTCTTTGAGAATTTGACGCAGTTCTTTATCAAGTTCTTTAGCTGCGGGGGGAAGTTGAGAATTAATTAAACGTACCCGTGAACCAGCTTCATCAACTAAGTCGATAGCTTTGTCGGGCAAATAACGGTCAGATATATAACGGTCAGATAATTTCGCTGCTGCTACCAAAGCTTCATCAGAAATTTTCAGCTTGTGGTGTTGCTCGTAGCGGTCACGTAAACCATATAAAATTTCAATGGTTTCATCTACTGACGGTTCACCCACCATTACTGGCTGGAAGCGACGTTCTAGGGCTGCATCGCGCTCGATGTGTTTACGGTACTCATCAAGGGTTGTGGCACCGATACACTGCAATTCTCCGCGTGCCAAAGCTGGCTTGAGGATATTTGCTGCGTCGATGGCGCCTTCTGCTGCACCAGCACCAATTAGGGTGTGAACCTCGTCGATTACTAATATTACATTTCCCGCTTGTCGAATCTCATCCATGATTTTCTTCAAGCGTTCTTCAAATTCACCTCGATATTTGGTTCCTGCTACAAGCAAACCAATATCAAGAGTGACTACACGTTTATCTTCTAAAATGTCAGGTACATCTTTAGTGGCAATACGTGTTGCCAAACCTTCAGCAATAGCAGTTTTACCTACGCCAGGTTCACCAATTAATACGGGGTTGTTCTTAGTCCGACGGCCAAGAATTTGGATTACCCGCTCAATTTCCTTAGCACGTCCCACAACAGGGTCAAGCTTACCGTCGATTGCCATTTGGGTCAAATTTGAACCAAATTCATCCAACGTTGGGGTTTTGGTGCGGCTGGAAGGTCCACCTTGTGTTACCTCAGCGGTTTCGCCCAACATCCGAATGACTTGAGTGCGGACTTTCGATAAATCTACACCGAGGTTTTCTAGAACTCTAGCTGCTACACCTTCACCTTCGCGGATTAAGCCCAACAGCAGATGCTCGGTGCCAATATAGTTGTGCCCCAACTGGCGAGCCTCTTCTAAGGAGAGTTCTAAAACTCGTTTGGCGCGTGGCGTAAACGGAATTTCCACAGCGACAAAGCCCGAACCTCGACCTATGATTTTTTCTACTTCAATCCGAGCGTCTTTGAGATTGACACCCATCGATTTCAGCACTTTAGCTGCAACTCCGGTACCTTCGCCAATTAGACCCAGGAGGATCTGCTCAGTACCGACGAAATTATGCCCAAGACGGCGAGCCTCTTCTTGGGCAAGCATAATCACCTTAATGGCTTTTTCTGTGAAGCGTTCAAACATATTTTTCCCATCACCTGCGTCGTGCCGGTATGCTGATTTTAGCACAGCCAAATAAGTCGGGTGCCTGTATAAAGGTGTAGACAACCGAAATCGACGTAGCGAGTTTACAAGTTCCAATATGAACTTTTTTAACTTGTTTTACTGTTTATAAGTACACTGATTGGCGTTGAGATGCTTCTGTAGGGCTTATTTTGGGCAAACTTGTGACCATGAGTGTTGAGATATGTCAATACGCCCCCAAGTGAAAATATTTAACATTTTCTTTATTGCTCGTCAAGTCGAATTTGAACTTTAAGCTACAATTTCCATGAAATTATCATCACATTTTCTAAAAATTTATTTTCACTCACTAAAAATAAAGATTTATTAAATTAACGTTAAGCTTATTCAAAAACCTCAGAAACCAGGTTTCTAAGCAAGATTGTTGTTTTTATTACAATATTCAGCAAGAAACCAGGTTTCTAAATTTTTATGCATATTAATCTACAAATGTCAAGTCCCAGCCAGATTCATTTAGGCGCCTTTTAATGGTATCAAGCCAAGTATTAAGAGTTAGAGTGAATTGTGGCGCCTGGATATCACCCAGCCAAAGAATCAAAGCATCTTCGTCATTGTCTTTGTAGTATCGGCGGCGTCGCCCTGCTGTTTTGAAACCAAATTTTTGATATAAATTAATGGCGCCTACATTTGAAGGACGGACTTCGAGAGTGGCCCGCTCCAAACCATGTTCGTGAGCAGTCTTGAGAAGCGAAAATAGTACAGCTTGTCCCAAACCTTGGTTTTGATATCGAGGATGAACCGCCAAAATCGTAATATGCGCTTCATCTAAAATCGACCAAAAACAACCCATTCCTGATAATTCGTTAGAAGCAGGGGAAGAGGTAGAACCAAGCAAAACAGAGTTTGGACTCTCTAACTCTCGCTGATACCCATCAAGTGTCCATAACCCACCAAAACAAGCTTGGTCAAGTTCAACTAAAGCACCCAAGTGCTTATGTGTCAATGATTGGATTTCTAAATTTAATGTGTTCACACTTATTGGTAATGGCACATCCCATCTGTAAACTAAAGGTGGGAATATTTACTCTGTAACAAAAATTTAATAATTTAGATAAAGATTGGTTTGCGCTCTATCTAGCAAACTAACCATTACATGTACATGCCCGTCTAGTAAACAACGACAAATTTTAACGTTATGGTATCGACACATCCGGCTAAGGTTCAAGATTCTGGTAGTAAATATTTACCGATTGTTACAAAAAATAACATTGATATTTCTCCAAATCAATCTCTGTTACCGATTACAGCTAAGGTAAATAGTCACGACCATCTTGAAATTGGAGGTTGTGACGTTAAAAATTTAGTTCACCAATTTGGCTCACCCTTATACATAGTAGACGAAGAAACATTACGTACAGCTTGCCGCCAGTACCGCGATAGTTTCCAGCGTTATTATAAGGGCTGCTCACAGGTATTATACGCTTCTAAGGCATGGAGTTTAACGGCAATCTGCGCTATCGTTCATTCTGAAGGTTTAGGTATAGACGTAGTTTCAGGGGGCGAATTGTACACAGCATTAAATGCGGGTGTCAACCCTAGTCAAATTTATTTTCACGGAAATAATAAATCGCGCCAAGAGCTTGTTTTCGCTATAGAGTCAAACATTACTATTGTTGTTGATAACTGGTATGAGCTAGAAACATTATTTGAATTAGCTTCCACCACCTCGGTATCAGTACGAATAATGTTGCGGTTAACACCGGGTATTGAGTGTCATACTCATGAGTATATTCGTACTGGACATTTAGACAGTAAATTTGGGTTTGACCCGAACCAACTTGGGGAAGTATTCGAGTATGTCAGTAAGCAAAGCAAGCTCAACTGTGTAGGAGTTCATGCTCACATTGGTTCTCAAATTTTTGAGCGTCAACCACATCGTGACCTAGCAGCGGTGATGGTGCAATGGTTAGAACAAGCAGCAAGTTATGGGTTAGCTATAACCGAGTTAAATGTAGGTGGTGGTTTAGGAACTAAATATATTGAGTCCGATGACCCACCAAGTATTGAAGAATGGGTAAAACCAATTTGCGAGGTTATTCAATCCGCATGTGAGAAACTTTCTTTACCTTTACCCAAACTGCTATCTGAACCAGGACGCTCTTTAATTGCCACTTCTTGCGTCACAGCGTATACTATTGGTTCATCAAAACAAATTCCTGGAATCCGTAACTACATAGCAGTTGACGGTGGTATGTCAGATAATCCTCGTCCAATTACTTATCAATCAGTTTACCGCGCGGTCGTCGCGAACAAAATGTCGGATAAGTGTAGCGAAACCGTAACAGTTGCCGGAAAGCACTGTGAATCAGGAGATATTCTAATCAAGAATGCTGAGTTACCTTTAACTCAACCAGGAGATATTTTGGTTGTAATGGCAACGGGTGCGTACAATTACAGTATGGCATCGAACTATAATCGCCTGCCTCGTCCGGCAGCGGTTTTAGTATCGAACGGCGAAGCAAATATTATTTTGCAACGCGAAACATACCAAGATTTAATTCGACAAGATTGTTTACCAGAAAGACTTCAAAAAAGTTAAAAGTTAAGAGTTATGAGTTATGAGTTATGAGTTATGAGTTACCTTAAAGTGTTGATTCTTAACTCCGCGCCTCCTAACTTCTAACTCCTAACTAATTAAAGGCAGAGTAGTACATTTCCAGATGTCATGAGAGATTGGTGGAAGCAATGGCTGATAGCGGGATGGTCGCAGTCCTTGCTACTAAAGACTCTGGATATTTTGTTAGTACTGGCGCTGACTTATATGATGCTGGTTCTAATTAACGAACGGCGAACGCTGCGGATGGTACTGGGATTTGTGATCTTAATGCTAGCTTCAGTTTTGTCGCATCAGTGGGGGCTGGAACTGCTAAATTTTGTATTGGAAAAGTTAGTGATTGGCTGTGCGGTGGCAATGGCGGTTGCACTTCAATCTGAGTTTCGGCGATTTTTAGAGTTATTGGGACGGGGAGAGTTTAAGAAGCTATTTCAGCCTTCAACTCTGGCGCTTCCCAAGTCAGATAGCACAATTGATGAAATTGTTGAAGCTGTTAGAGAATTGTCGAAAAGTCGGATTGGAGCGCTATTGATTATAGAAACAACAGGTCCAATAGACGAAAGAGATTTTTCTGTGCCCGGAGTAAAATTAAATGCTGAAGTTTCTAAAGAACTAATCCAAACAATTTTTCAGCCCAAGACACTTTTACACGACGGTGCTACATTAGTACGTGGCTCTCGGATTCTCGCATCGGGTATAATCTTACCGCTATCGGGACGCACAGCCTCGCGCCAGTTGGGTACACGCCACCGGGCGGCGATGGGTATTACTGAGCGGGTCGAAAATTGTATTTGTGTAGTTGTATCAGAAGAGACGGGTTCAATTTCTTTGGCAGAAAGGGGAACCCTAAATAGACCATTAACTATTGCGAAGTTAAAAGAGTTGCTCGAAGATAAACTGTCACCTACTATTGACCGGGAAGCAGTGGCGCCTGGTTTACTAAGTTTGGGGCGAAAAATTCGGAGCAAAAGCCTCTTTGTAGTTTCACGATTACTCGGATTACCATCGACCGCTCCTCGGGATAAAAAATGACAGCACAACAGACAGAACTGCGAGTTTTACCCTCTGACTTGAAACGCGAATTATTACCAAAGCACGTTGCAGTGATTTGTGACGGCAATGGTCGGTGGGCTAGGCATAGAGGACTACCCCGTATAATGGGTCACAAACGCGGGGTTGAGTCTCTCAAGCAATTACTACGTACCTGTAATGATTGGGGAATAGAAGCGTTAACCGCGTATGCTTTTTCAACTGAAAACTGGAAACGACCCCAGGAAGAAGTTGATTTTTTAATGACTTTATTTCAGGTAGTTTTGCGTAATGAGTTGCGCGAGATGATGAAAGAGAATGTACGCATAAAGTTTGCTGGTAACTTAAATGCACTTCCAACTGCTTTGCAAGAGCAAATCAGTGACGCAATGGAAGAAACGCGGAACAATCGCGGTATAAAGTTTACTATTGCCACTAATTATGGTGGTAGACAAGAGATATTATCAGCTTGTCGCGCGATTGCTGAAAAAGTCGAGCAAGGTTTGCTTAAACCTTCAGAAATTGACGAAGCTATTTTTGAGAGCCATCTTTACACCGCTGGCATTGGCGACCCAGATTTATTAATTCGCACAAGCGGGGAAATGCGGATTAGCAACTTCCTGCTATGGCAGATTGCTTACACTGAAATATATATTACAGATGCACTTTGGCCCGATTTCGACCGCGACGAATTTCACCGTGCCTTATTAAGTTTTCAAAAGCGCGAACGACGGTTTGGAAAAGCCTAAATTTAGGGTGGGCACTGCCCACCTTACGAGGTACTCATTAAGGGCCTGCAAACACTGCTTGTTCAACATCTTGACGAGAGAGCGAATATTTAAACGACCGCTGAATATCTTGCCCATTTTCTCCAGCTTGGATGTATCGAACCGTAATTTGTTCGACATCAAGCCATAATTCCGCGTTCCAGTTGGTTTGTTCTAGGTGCCAGCAATGTAGTTCGCGGTTGTCTTGCTCACAACCTTGGTCGCGTAACCATTGTTCAATTTCTGGCAAGGGATGGCTGTATAAAGGTGTGTCAGGAGAAAGTTGAGACATAAGTTATGTACTGAGGATAAAAACACCTGTAAGTCATAATCACAAGCATCAGAGAATAATGACTACATTAATATTAAAAATTTTATCTTTTTTAGCTTATAAACGGCTATTTAATGTATTAGGTTTCGTTGATGCAGGCAATTTGGTAATTTGTTGTTCAACAGAAACAGATTGTTGATGAATAGAAACAAATGCACTATCTCCGCGCGTTAAACCGACCACAGCAACAAGTAACAAGCAACCTACAAACGTCAGCCCTAGGATAAAGAGTGCAAAAAGTTCACCACCTGAAAGCGGACGGTCGGTAGCATCAAGATAAGCTGACTTACTCCAATCGTAAGAATTATATGGACGATTTAAATCGGGAGGCGCCTGGATAACCCCAAAACGTGAATAACCAATTTTGAAGTCATAGTTTAATCGTCGCTCAGGACTGCTGAGGGTCGCATAAGCTTCATTAATTTCCCGAAATTTCGCAGTAGCAACTTTCTCTGATAACTCAGTAGTATCTGGGTGGTACAGTTTGCTGAGTTCACGATATGCGCGTCGAATATCAATTACTGACGCACTTGGATGCAGTCCTAGCAATGCGTAATAAGTTGGTTCCGGCTCTTGCATTTTCCCGCCACTAAAATAAGAGTGAATGATTAATAGCTACTATTAGTAAGCTTTCTATTATTCTAAAGCTATTGAACATGCGCTAATCAAACATGAAACATTGAGTAATAGTGGTTTGGGCATAGGTCTACAGTAAGTCAGCGCGTGGTTTAAAAGTCTCAATTTGGCGTAACTTTTCATAAAGTTCGCGTTCTTGGTCGCTGATAGTTCTGGGAGTAACAATCTGAATTTCGACAAGTTGGTCTCCACGCTTACCAGCTTCGTTAGGATAACCCTTATTAGCTAAACGAAATCTTTGACCCGAACGTACCCCACTTGGTATTGACATTTTAACAGGGCCATCTAGCGTTGGCGCCTCTATTTGCCCACCTAACACAGCTTCACTTGGGGTAACAGGAACTTGGCACAATATATTTAAGCCTTCAAGTTTGAACTGTGAATTTGGCTCAACTGTTATTTTTAAGTATAAATCACCACCGTTTATACCCTGGTCACGTAGTCGAATCGTTTGACCAGTCACCATACCAGCAGGCATATTTACCTCCAACGAGCGTCCATCTTCAAGACGAATTCGTTCCAAACCACCTTGATAAGCTTTACTGAGCGGAATAGTTAGACGCGCTTCGATATCACGACGCTGTGGTCGCTCCTTCGCGTTGTAAGACACTTTGCTTCTGGTATTGCGGAACGGGTCGCTGCTACCATTTGTGTAGCCATTAGAAGCCGTTCTTGTTTCTTTACTAGTGGCGCCAACACCAATTACTTGGTTGATAAAATCATCAAAACTACTGTATTGACCAGGGTCTACAGTACCATTGCTACGATTATTTTTATTACTACCAGACCAAGTGGCGCCTTTTGGAGTTTTGCTTGTAAAACCTTTTTGCTTCCAATGACGACAATATTCGTCGTACTGTGCGCGTCGAACTTCGTCTAAAAGAACTTCTTTAGCTTCATTAATATCTTTAAATTTTTCTGCGGCTTGCTCATTTCCTTGGTTGCGGTCAGGATGAAATTGAAGCGCTAATTTTCGATAAGCTTTCCTAATATCCTCATACGAGGCATCTTTGGATACTCCTAAAATTTCGTAATAATCTCGAAAATTCTGCAAATTGAGTGACATAATTAGGTGTTTAACTAATATATGAGCGATTTTTCTATTTAGACCAGTAATCAGACTAATAAATAGAAATTATAAAGTTTTACTTGTTGAACGTGCAGTAAGCGTAGCGCATCTATTGAGTAGAAACCGGGTTTCTTGTTCGATATCTTGTAATAAGAACGAGGATTTGGCGTAGAAACCCGGTTTCTTTGCATAAATCCTGTCCGTATTAAACAATGTTCCTGATATAGAATTTATTACGTAGCATTAAATTACTACATAATTAACGAGTAGCAGATACTTAATATGGCGTAAAGGCGGGAAAACCCGCCATTACTCTACAATTACAGCCAATCATCATCGTCATCATCCCAGTTATCTCGATAACTTGGACGGTCGCGACGTGAGTCAGGAGGTTTGCCAAAGTCCGAACGTCCTCCTCTACCGTAATCATTTCTTGAATCTCGATCAGAATTTCTTCCAGAAGAACCATAATCGCGGTCAGGGTCTCGACCATAATCACGCCCATAATCACGATTTGAATCACGACCATAATCACGATTTGAATCTCGACTATAGTCTCTGCCGTAATCACGGTTGGAGTCTCGACCATAATCACGGTTGGAGTCGCGACCATAATCACGACCATAATCACGATTATCTCGGTCGTCTTTATCGCCACCTGTAAATATGTCGCGAATGGTGCCGAACAAATCATCATCTTCATCATCCGCATAGTACGCGCGCACTTCGCGGTTCAATTCGGACAATGCATCTTGAAGGTCAGCATAAGATTGGTCGATACCTCGGTCGTCGTTTGCTTGTAATGCTTCACGCAGTTCACGACATATATTATCAATACGCTGGCGCCGACTGCGGGCAAACTGCATTCCAAAATCTAAAGCGACTTCTCGCAGTTGACGTTCTGCCTGTAAAATCAATGCTTCAGCACGAGTACGCTTTTCGACTTTTTCTTTACGTTGACGGTCGGTTTCAGCGAATTTCTCAGCATCGCGAATAGCTTGGGTAATTTCTGACTCGCTCAATGTCGAGGCGCCTTGAATAGTTATACTTTGTTCGCGCCCAGTCGTGCGGTCGAGGGCTGTTACTTGTAATATCCCGTTAGCATCTATATCAAAAGATACTTGTACCTGGGGTATACCACGTGGTGCTGGGGGAATACCATAAAGCTTGAAACGACCAAGGGATTTATTATCTACTGCCATTTCCCGCTCACCTTGAACTACGTGAATTTCCACAGTATTTTGGTTATTTTCTGACGTGGAGAAAATATCCGAACGACGAACGGGAATTGTAGTATTGCGGGGAATTAATTTCTTTGCTACACCACCTATTGTTTCTAACCCTATTGATAGTGGTGTGACATCGAGTAGTAAAACATCTTTGAGTTCACCGCCAATAATACCAGCTTGAATAGCGGCGCCTATTGCCACAACTTCATCAGGGTTAACATTTTCATTGGCTTCAATACCAATTAAATCTTCGACTAACCTTTTTACCATTGGCATCCGCGTCGAACCACCCACTAATACCACTTCGTCGATATCATCAGGACGCAAACCAGCATCTCGAAGCGCACGTTTAACAGGTGTTCGTACTCGCATTAATAAATCTTCACATAACCCTTCAAACTCAGAACGAGTTAGTCGTGTTTCAATGTGCTGAGGACCATCTTCGGTAGCAGTAATAAAGGGCAAATTAATATCAGTAACACTAACGGCAGAAAGTTCGATTTTGGCTTTCTCGGCGCCTTCGAGTAAACGCTGTAAAGCTTGACGGTCACTGCGTCGTAAATCTACACCGTGTTCTTCTTGAAATTTCTCTGCCAACCAATCAACTATTTTTTTATCAAAATCATTACCACCAAGCTGAGTATCTCCACTAGTGGACTTTACTTCAAAAACACCATCTCCAACTTCCAGCACCGAGACATCAAAAGTTCCACCACCCAAGTCAAACACCAGGATAGTTTCGCTACGACCTTTATCTAAACCGTAAGCTAAAGATGCAGCAGTTGGCTCGTTAAGAATTCTTAAAACGTCCAAACCAGCAATTCTGCCAGCATCGCGTGTAGCTTGACGCTGCGAATCGTTAAAATAAGCAGGAACTGTAATAACTGCACCAGTTACTTTTTCTCCCAAATAGCGACTAGCATCGTCTGCCAACTTCTTCAAAATCATTGAGGAAATTTCTTCGGGAGAGAAATCTTTACCCAAACGGGGACATACAATTTTAATATTACTAACTTCGTCTTTGCGAATTGTGTAAGGAACGCGCTTTGATTCGGGACTAAGCTCAGAATACTTACGTCCAATAAAGCGCTTAACAGCGAAATATGTATTTTGTGGGTTTAGAACGGTTTGGCGCCGTGCCATTTGTCCAACAACTCTTTCACCGTCTTTGCTAAAGCCGACAACGGAGGGTGTTGTACGTGTTCCTTCAGCATTGGCAATCACCACCGGCTTGCCACCCTCCATGACAGCAACTACTGAGTTGGTTGTACCCAGGTCAATGCCGACTACCTTGCCCATGCGTTACTGTTCTCCTAATTTATCTTAATAAAACTATTTGTTTCGTTAGAAACCTTAGCTTGACTTATTGTATCTTGCACTCGAAAAAATGAAGGCAGAAGGCTGCTACACATAGATTCAATATATATCCCTTTTCCTTTTTCTCTCCTAAGACTCTGTGAACCTGAAGACGCAACTTATTACTCACCTGAATCAAATTGTTCGCGACCGCGACCCATACATAGCATCGGGTGGACATTTCTTTGTCCAGCAGTACATTCAAACTTCATTTGCCCAATGGGGAAGTGTGGAAATCCACACCTTTAAAGTTGGCGGTAAAAACTGTAGCAATCTCATATTGAATTTACCTTGTCAGGTGGAGTCTGAAAAGGCTAGCTTGCCACCAATTTTAATCGGCGCCCATTACGACACTGTACCAGGTTCTCCTGGCGCCGATGATAACGCTACGGGTGTAGCAGTATTACTCGAACTCGCGCGCATGTTCGCTACTGAGCCAGCTAAATATCCTTTGCGACTCGTTGCATTTGATATGGAAGAGTATGGCTTAATGGGAAGTATTAGCTACGCGGCAAAACTTAAAGAAGAACAGCAACCTTTAAGATTGATGATTTCGCTAGAAATGCTAGGGTACTGCGTAAAAACACCTAATTCACAAGCGTATCCGGCGCCGTTAGAGAAGATTTATCCAAATCGTGGCGACTTTATAGCGTTAATTGGTACCTGGCGAACACTACGTGACTTAATAAGTATCAGTCGCAGCATACGTAAAGTTGGTGTACCAAGTCAGTGGTTGCCTGTACCTAATCGCGGTTTAATTGTGCGAGATACTAGGCGTAGTGACCACGCGCCATTTTGGGATGCGGGTTATCCCGCGATAATGATTACTGATACCGCGAATATGAGAAATCCTCATTATCATAAGCCGAGTGATACTATTGAGACTTTAGATTTGGATTTTTTGACGGGCGTGTGTGAGGGGATAGAAAAGGGTATTCGGAAATTGTAACTGACCGGAATACGCTTTCAAGGGTAAGGTGGGCACTGCCCACCCTACACATGAATAGTGCAGTCAATATAATTATTTTTTACCACACACAGACACAGAGACAGAGTGGAGGGTAAGAGAAATTGGTTAGCAACTCCTGAGAGCGGATGTAACGGATGAATTATTTATTCAAACTGGATTTTGTCATAAATATCAGCTAAAGCTATCTCAAAAGTCATCGAATTCAAACAAAGCGTTTCATTCAAATCATCGTATTCAGTAAAAGTCCAACGCTTATCATCAGTTTTAAAATATTGCTCGACATGTACTTCGTATTGGTCGATTAAAATATATTCTTGAAAAGTCGGAATAGTCCGATATGCGGCAAACTTATCATCTTTATCATAACTTTTAGTAGATTTCGATAAAACTTCACCAATTACTAACGGATTGGTTATTGTATCCTGGCGCCCTTCTTGCATTTGTAAGTCGCCTTGAACTACCATCACATCTGGATAAGTATAAATACGTTTTTTGGGAATCCATAACCTTTGGTCAGCAACAGAGACTCGATAAGGTTGGCGCCTTAGTACATAATTAAGCGTACCACCTAAGTTAATAGCGATTTGACTATGATTCGGCGTACCACCAGTCATAAGTATAATTTCACCATCAATGTACTCATGGCGTTCGAGCGAGTTAATCTCTAACTCTAAATATTCTTCACACGTATAATATTTTTTTTCTTCAACTTGTGCAATCATCGGTTATTACCCCCAATCCGTCCAAGCCTTTATCTAATATTGTACAAGCGAACTCGCGCAAAGTGGGTTTGTTGGGAAAAATAAGCATAAGTTAGGTTCTCAAATAATGGATACAAACCGCACTTTAGAGAAAACGAACTCTCAATTAATAACTTATTCTAATCAAAGAGGCGCCCTTTACAACAAATACAAGTCTAAAATTATTCACAATCCTTGTTTAGGTAGGACATTAGTGAGTTTTCAAGCTAACAAAGAAGCCCAGTTTTCTTGGTTTAAATACCGAGAGGGATTTTCAGAAAAGCTTGTTACATACCTAATTGAGACTTTAAAACCAAAACCAGGCGCCTTACTTGACCCATTTTCAGGAATTGGAACATCGTTATTTACTACAAGTGATTTAAACTGGCAAACTATTGGCATTGAGCTTTTACCCGTTGGTGTTTTTTCCATAGAAGCAAAAATAAATGCACGAACAGTAGATGTAGAAGCTTTAATACCATTTTTATATGAAGATGCACATTATTACTCTTAGCCCCCCTTATTAAGGGGGGTGGGGGAATTTAATTGTATGCAGCTTCATATTAGATTGGTATAAGCTTAATTGTAAACCAAATAAAAACCATAAATTTTTCTGATTACTATGATCAGCAGTACGCATTTAATCATTTAGGCATTACTAAAGGCGCCTTTCCTGAGTCTCAATAAATAGAACTCAAGAACAGTACAAGGTGAATTTTTATTCCAAGCTAAACGACGACAAAGTTCGTCATCAAGCTTACCTTCAGGGCTTTCCCATTTTTTAAGTAAAGATTCTAGTGTATGGGATGGAGTATTACAGTTGGAAGCTAAAGACCAACGAGTTACACAGTAATTATCATCAACTAAACTTTCTAAAACACTGATGCTTGTATTCGGATGTTGAGCAACATCGCTACGAATAACAGAACTACGATGCGTCGCTAATTTTTCTAGAATTTCAGTAGGTATTTGTCCATAACTACCAATTGAATTTATCAAAAATTTTCTCAGAGTTTTTTCATCATATTTACGAGAAATTATTTCAGCAACAACGTGGCTAGGTGTATTGTGATTTTCAGAGTCAAATAATTCATATTCTCGCCATAGACGTTCAAGAATTTCTACAGGCGTATTACGATTACTGACAACTTTACTTTTAACTTTGAGGCTTGAGTCGTTTGCAAGTTCAATTAAAATGTGTGCAGGAGTATTCCTACAACTTGCAATTTTTTCTCTAACTACCTCCGCTTCATCATTTGCAAGTGCTTCTATAATTTCAACAGGTATATCTTCTCGTCTCAAACGAGGGGTAACTAAATTAAGCCGTATATTAACATCCTTATCTTGAGTTAGCTCAAGTAAACAGTTCAAAGGAAGATTCTCGTTCTCAGACACTACTTTGCGAACTATCGCATCATCATCTTTAATTAATTGTTCAAGTACATGTACTGGTGTATTTGTTCTAGAAGAAGTGCTACGCGCGAATTGATATCGCCATGTTTAGCTAAGTATTCTTGAAATTGATGAAAATTTGCGAAATTGTTAATTATAAACCCTTTAGTTTTATCGTTCTCAAATTTTATCTCTTTTGCTAACTGTATACGATAAAGTTCTAAGAATGGCATGTTCGGGTAATCAAACCAGAATATACCCCAGTCTTCCCATTCATGGGTTCTAGAGTTATAAGTTGATGGAACTTTGATTCCCTCAGATTAATTCGCTAATTTTACTATAATATCTGGAGGGCATGAAGGATTTTTACATACATCTTCACGAACATATTTTTCTGAATTATTGGCTAATTCGTGTAAAATATGAGTTGGTGTATTCGGATTTATTGCTAAATAGTAGTTTATCGAAGAGTAAGCTATTTCCTTCATAGCCAATTCTTCTAAAATGTGAGGTGGAGTTTTAGAGTTACTTGCTAATTCTTCGTAAGCTTTAGTAGCATTCGCAACAAGTTGCTGAAAATATTCTTTTCTCTTTTTTTCTGGGATAGAAGAATTAAAAGCTAGTGCTAAACGCATATCCCAATCTTGATACTGCCCTTGTGGATTCTTAGGTAAAGTAAGTTTTTCTTGTAACCTATCTCTAATTAAAGTTGGAGTATTGGGATTACCAAGTAAAGCAACTGCTACAGAACGAAAATTGTTAATACTGAAATTTGGTAACTCTAGTTTAGTAGCTAATTTTTCTAGAATATCAATTGGTGTAGCTTCTGATTTTGCTATAGTTAACCAAGCTTCTTTAATATTAAACATATTTTTAATTTTCATCTACAATAAAATCGTCTTCATCATCTAAGTCTTGTGTATTATTATAGAAAAATTCTGCTATTTCCCCTTCATCTTCATATTGTCTATTTTCACTAAGTTTCAAATTGCTATCATTTGCATCAATGATATTATCTAAAAGCTGATGTCGTAAATTTGCTGATGTTTGAGTACACATAGCGAGTTCAAGAAAAATTTCGTAATCTTCTGCTTCTAGCAACTTTTTAACAGTTAATTTTTGATAAGGTCAGGCGTTTTTGGATTCTTAAATACTGCTAAACGAACCTTTAAAGAAGGATGTTGGGCTAATTGTTCTAATGTAGAGCTTAGTACATTTAGATGTTTTGCAACAGATAAAGGAAAATCTACTAGTTGTGCAAGCGTTTCACCTGGAGTATTTGGATTATCAACTAACTCCTCTTTATATCTATTTTTGCGTCCAGAATTATATTTGATTAGTTCTGCTAATACAACGGGAGGTAAGTCAGGTCTCATGGAGATATACTCATGGTGTTTAGGTAATAACTCTACTAAAGCTTGTTCAGAAGCATTAGGATGCTTTGAAATTGTTTCCGTAATCTCTTGGTAATAATGATTTACTAATAAGTCGAGTACTTCTTTTGGTGTAGCAAGGTTATATACAACAGCAAACTGAATTTTCTCTTCTGAATCTTGTGCTAGCTTTGCTAAGGTTTCGTGTGGTGTATATGGGTTACGCGCAACTGCTAAACGAATCCAAGACCAAGGACTATCTGCAAGTACAGCTAATTCCTCTGGGTTAGTTTCCCAGTTTTGAGCTATTTGATGTTGAGCCTCTATTTGCTCTATTACTTTTGTGAGGCTGTTATGGTGATATTTAACAGCTATGCGAATTGGTAACTCTAAATCTCCTGCTAATTGTTCTAGAGTCGCATCAGGGGTATCTGGATGCGCTGCGGCTTTGAGTCGTTCTTCGATAATTGGGGAAAGTGCGAGTCTTTGTAGTAATTTTACCCGATGCCTCGGCGCCATGTATGGATTTTCAATTCCTTCAATTAGTCTATGTCCCGGCATCCACTCGCTAACCAAAACTTCAGGAACAGGCGCAAATTTTAATAACTCCGCTACGAGTCGGTCGTTTTGCCCTAACGGCGCCGTTTTCATTGCCGTTTCTGCAATTTCCTGCCAATCTTCACCTGCTTCTCCAGCGAAGTTAACATGCATACTCGCAGCTTCAGCGACTTGGAAATTTGTACTGTTAGCTAGCACTTCCAAAAGTTGACGCGGCGCCTCACTATAATTAGCAACGGCAAGCTGAAATTCAACAGGTTGGCCAGCTAGCTGTTCTGGATGTTCTATAAATTGTTGCAGTTCCGAAAGGGTAAGCACTTGAGGTGACTGCATGGTTATTTAGTTTAAAATAAATAATTTTATATAGTACCCATGAATTATTAAATCTGGCTTGAAAATTTAACATAAGTTTACGAATGAATTAGTGGTTTGTGTCATTAAAGTTGGGAATTAGGTGCCGTTGCTTCGCGCATTTCTTAACTCTTATCTCTGTGGACTCTGTGTCTCTGTGGTAAATAGATATACCATTTAAATTAATTACATATTCAAAACGTAAAAATCTTAAAGATGCGCGCGAAAGCGGGAAAACTGCGTTTACGTTCGCGACTCATGACAGGAGCGAGATGCGCGCGAAAGCGGGAAAACTGCGTTTACGTTCCTGAGTATGACAGTGGTTAATTAGCGTGAACTTTAGGTTTTAGTTTGATTAAGTCGTCGATATTGCGCTTTATGGTGTTGCAAATAGTATCGAGGGGTAAGTCGTTTGCGTCGTAGCCAAAGGGGTTTTCTATTTCTAAGCCAATTGCTTCTATACCAAATAGTGTAAAGCTAATTAATGCTGATACAAAGCCTGTCCACCATCCTAAACTAGCGACCATTTGAAATGGTAGTGATAGGCAGTAAAGTAATAATAGTTGTTTAAGATGTATTGCGTAAGCTAGTGGCATTGGTGTTCGCAATATTCTTTCACAGGCGCCAAGGTTGTCAACTAATTGGTTAACTAGTTCTTGCATCGCTGAAAGTTGATAGCTATTTATACAGTTACGGTCGTATTGATGCTGTAAATAATCTCCTATCCAAAAGGCAACTTCGAGAGGAGGATTATCTATCATTGTTAACTTTGCGTACCGTGTTTCAGGCATGAGTTCTTCTAACTCGGCATTGACTTGTTCTCCTCGCAAATGAATTTTTGTCGCTACCGCAAATGCTACTAATAAATATAATGTTGCAATTTTGCTTTTTCTATCTTCGTATTCAATTTCATTTACCGAAACCCATATTTGCCGAGCTAGATTTCGGACATTATTAACCATAGACCCCCAACACTTTCGACCTTCCCAAAAGCGTTCGTATGCAGTATTAGTACGAAATACAAGCAATAAACCTAAAACGATACTCGGTATGAGACTGCCTAAAATAGGTTGTGATACAGGCAACTTGTAATAATGAAGTACCGAAATGAAAACGGCAAAAATCCCGCAACCTGTAACTCGTCTATGTATTGCTCTGATAACAGAACCTTTTATTTGCAGTGCGCTTTTTAGCCAGTATCCTCTTTCAGCAGGCATATTAATTAAATAATATTTATTTGGTACGCGCGTTAAATGCATTTTGCACGCTTTTTAACAATGTACCTGATTTCACTGTTAAATTTAACGCTCAACCGAAGGAGTTGCCAAGGATACATATGTATGTTTATAGTAAATAAGCCCTCTTGGTGCCGGAGAGGAGTTAGGGAAAAATAAAATTAAAAGCGGCAACTAAGATATTGTTTTTCGTCTGCTTGTGTTGATATGTGAACCATCATATCTTTGTCACATGTTCCGGCTGAGTGACCTTGTAAAATTTGCATTTTTTGTGATAGTCTACAGTTTTGAAACATTGCTTTTTTCGGTGAAGGTTACGTAATCGTTTGCTTTGCAAGGGATTGTTGCGGAAACGTTGTTTACTACGATTTGCACGGTTAGGTCTTTTGCAAGAATACAGTTGTTTAATTGTCCGTTTGGGTGATTAACAATCGTGCCGCTTTTACATAGTACTGAGGCTTCTGCTGGTAAGGATAAAAGATTCCAGGTAAGTCTACCAAGTAGGTATATTACTAGTTTTGAATATGTGTTAATAAGTGGTTTTTATTGATGGATTTAAGAAACCTGGTTTCTTTTGGTTAAAATTGAAGATTGTTATGCTTAGTGTTTAAGAAACCAGGTTTCTGTGTTTTATTAAAATAAAGGGCACCTTATTAAGATGCCCTGTTATGCAGGTAAATCCATAATAGGATGTTACCTACACCTTCCCAACAATCAGCAACAGTGACTAATTCCACGTTAGCCACATCACAGTCATAGACGTGAATAATAGTAATTTTATTAACGTGTAAACTTATATGACAGTAGTATATACACTGATTTTTTTTGAGGAAAGGGAAAAGTTACTATTACGTGTCTAGTTCTTGTTTAGCGTGATTGTAGCGGTAAGATACTCCGGAAACGGCGCCTAGCAACAGCCATGAAAGCGCATTGAGTCGCAGGTCAAATAAACTTACGTCTAGTGTATTAAAAATTACCCATGATATGACAATTAGGAAATAGCTGAAGAATATTAGTTTGTCTTGTTCAGAACATATTGATTGTTTTAGTACTCGTATACTGGAGATTAAAATCCAGATAATTAAGCTTATAAATAATAGTGTGTTGGGTATTCCTATTTCTGCGGATAGCATCAAAAATAAGTTGTGGGGGTGTCCTAGCCAAATGTGCATTTTTTCTTGGTATACGGGGGTAAAGTTTCTTAGTCCCCAACCTGTTAAAGGACGCTGTTGTGCCATTGACCAGGCAAACTGCCATTGTGTTGTTCGCATTAGTTGAACTGGTCGGTCTGGAAACATTTGGTCGTTTAAACGTGCCCAAAAGAATGCTGGAACGAAAGTACGAAATATCCCAGCGATAGATGTCGGTGCGAATGCTGCTAAAAGTACACTAACTGTAACGGCGCCAAAAAAACCAACTATAAGGCGCCATCCTTTGAAAACTGCATAAGCAACACAAGCTAAAATTGCTATTAACCAAGCATTACGGGAATTAGTTAATATCAATGCGGCAAAATTGAGAAGCACAGCAACTGTCAGAAAGAGTAATGAGTGCTGAGTTCTGAGTGCTGAGTACGAAATACCAATATTTTCTTCTATCTTTTCTAACCACAATCCAGATGCGAGAATAAAAACTATTACCAAATACCCAGCTAGGATATTCGCGTACATAAATACAGAAGACATGCGACCTAGAGGGTTTCCACCAGGTGTAATTGTCCAACCAAATATATTAAAGATTAATTCCGGAGTTTTTAAGCCTAAGAACATTTGTCCTAAACCAAGTAATGCAACTGGTATAGAAGTAATTACCATTATCCAAGCAAGGCGCCGTAGTTGGGCTGTTGTTTGAATTAAAGTATCAAAGGCACAAAATAATAAAATGAAAGGTACAAAATTTGGTAATCCCAGTAGTGCGGGTATTTTTTCCTGTGCAAAGGCTGTTGTGATAATAAGCACTAAGCTAAAAATGCCAAATCCCTGATTAATAGGGCGCCGTACAATACTTTTGTACTTAAATAACCAAGTAATAAGTAGTGCCAAGCTTAAGTTAATCACCCCCAATACTGGCATTAGAGGAAAAATCAACACTCCAACTTGGGCGAAATTCCAAGGTAGTTGTAATTTTGAATCTGGATGCTGTGAACCGTGTTTAGTCATTTGTCAAAAGTAGTATTGCTAATTGTTTTTGGTCTTTTGCCCGCTCGTCCTGGGTCTAATGACGAAAGACTAACGTCAAATGACTAATAACTTTTAAACTTTTAAACTAATGACTAATGACTAATGACATTAAAGTCAAGCCGGTTCCCAACATTCTTCGCCACGAGTTAGACGAATTTGTGCGATTGTAAAAATCGTGGGGATTATCCGACCGTAATTTGTTGCTATTGCACGCCACCCTAAATCAGCAAGAAACCATGTCCACATCATTGGACCAATAAAGGCAAACACTGTACGCGCGGCGCCGTATCGTGCTGCATTTATCGCCATTCCTTGACGTGCCATCTGTAAACCCACGTAATTTTGGAATTGGTCGGCTGCTATTTTTCCTCCTTGAATTGCGGCTTGACGTGCCATTTGATACGCTGCAAAATGCGTAGCAAATTGACGCGCAATTTGTCTGAGCAACAGCGGTTGCACTACCGAAGTTAAAGCTAACGCGCTACCTCCTTTAAATAGCAGTCCGAGTGGGTCGGGTTGCAATAATAAAGGTAGTGGTTCGTTTGTGGATATCGATTTTGCCAGCTGCGCTTGTACTCGCTCGGTTAACTTTTGTTTTTCCGCAGGGGGTAATTTTCGCCAAACGCGCCCTAATAAATGTAGAAAAAGTTCAGCTTCTAAATCAACTGTCGCCAAATCATCTGAATAAGTTACTTTTAAATACTTACAAACCTGAATTAGGGCTTGTCGGTAGGTAACTTGATTGGTGCGTCCCCGTAAAACCGTAATACCATCGGCGGCTAAATAGCGAAAGCGTTCTTCTAGCGCCGATAGCCAAGCTTCACGGCTTTGGCTTTGCACTTCGATTGGTTCGGGTGTCTGTACGTAATCGAGGGGGTTGAATTTACGACTAAACAAGATTGCTGTTAAATCCTTTAATTCATCCTCTGTTGCCAGTTCCAAGGCTTCCCTCAGTTCATCCAATTTCCCTTCCTCCAAATCGCGCAGCTTGTTCTCTGTTCCCTATTCTACTATCAGCTTTTCGTGGTCAATGGTAATAGTAGTAGCTAACAGCTAATTCATTATTGACCACTTATACATTAACCATTTACCACGCTCCCTATGACAGATGTTGTAATAATAGGCGCCGGAATGGCTGGTTTAGTTTGCGCGCAGCAGTTAACCCAAGCTGGTTATTCGGTGTTAGTAGTTGAAAAATCGCGTGGTTTTGGTGGCAGAGTCGCAACTCGTCGCTTACATAATACTTGTGCTGACCACGGTGCATGTTACCTCAAGCCCAAAGGTAAATTAATGACTCAGTTCGTTGAGTTATTAATACAACGTAACATTCTTCAAGTTTGGAACGGTACTTTTATGGAAAAGACACAGAATATTGTGTCTTCGATGCAACCGAGGTATGTAAGTCCTACTGGAATGAGTTCTATAGCTAAGTTTCTGGCACAAGGTTTGGATGTAATTCTTGAACAGCGTGTTGTTGAAGTTAATTTTGATGATAATCAATGGTGCCTAACTCTTGAATCAACAACGGCGCCAATAACAGCGAAAGCCTTAATTATCGCAATTCCTGCCCCCCAAGCTTTAACCTTACTTGAACCACTCGAAGGTAGTATTCTTAATTCCACATTTATTAACAAACTACGTTCGGTTCAATTCTTCCCAAGTATCACCGTCATGGCTGGCTATCCAGCTACGTCAACACCAGTTCCTCAATGGAAAGCCATAACATTTGATAATGATAATACCCTAGGATGGATTGGTTTCGATAGCACTAAACGTCTTAACCCCTCACAACCTGTTTTCGTAGTTCAAAGTAGCGCTGATTTTGCCGCACAAAATTTAGAGGCTCAAGATTTACAGCCTGTAGGACAACAGATGTTACGTACTGTCTCCAACTCGGTCGGATTTGACTGGCTTGCATCGCCTGATTGGTTACAAGTTCATCGTTGGCGTTATGCTTTTCCTAGCACTCCCTTACAAGAAACTTTTTTAACTGCCGAAACTTTACAACCCTTAGTGTGCTGCGGTGATTGGTGTGGAGGTAACTTAATTTCAGGCGCCATTTATTCTGGACTCAGCGCAGCAAGTGCTGTAAACTCTCAACTTCAACCCAATACCACCCTCAAAGATTTGAACTTCATACAATTGTAGGTTGGGTGCAGCGGCAGCGTAACCCAACATCAACATTATTAATGTTATCAATGTTGGGTTACACCTACGTACCTCTTAAGTATATATACTTAGTATTCAAATAATCTTAAGAAATAATTAAAAAAATTTATTACACTACCTATCCTAAAAATTGTTTCATAGAATAGATGAGTCGTAAGTTTTGATACCAACTACTTAATTACACTTATTTGTATATTTACTATACAACAATCTTTTTGCCAGATAATTTGTATTAATTGATACATGTTAGTAAAAATACAGCAATTAGAGCTAGTAACTGTAATTGGTAAGTGGAGAAGGTAATTCTTAATAATATATTCATTATTAAAGAATGGCGCCCAAAATGTTCACAATGAGTTTTGTGTATTTTTTGCGCGAAAAGTCAGAAAATCTAAATAATTAAGATAAGGATGCTTACTAAATTTGGATGTCGGCAGACTTATGTTGATTAGTAAAAATTTGTTTACTAAAGATGAACTTTTGTTTAAGAAGCAAAATATAACTCAAGTAGTTTGATAAATTGAAAAACTCACTTGATCAAAATTTGTTTGCTTACAACAACTGTAAACTTAGTCATGTTTCAATTAATCAAGGAAGTATAGATATGGAAACTGCTGTTAAATTAACATTGCAATCAGTTGTTGGAGAAATACAAAAGGTTTTAGATACATATTCTTACACTCCTTATCAACAAGTATTTGCAATTCCTGACATAAATCAAGACTTAATAGATTATGTAGCGGCGCAGATTCCTTGCTTAGATAGCGATTTTGATACAGCGTGTGGAATCAATTATAAGTTACCACGTAACCCTTTGCAAGCAAAGTTGCACGTGCAAAGTATAATTCACCAAGGAATTTGTTCGATTATGGAACAAAAATCTGAATGGATTAGCAGATTGTTTAATGACACAGTTCAACCAAATTGCGAACCTTCACACTGGTTTGGATAATTGTAGAGACGTTACATGTAACGTCTCTACATAATATTTATCGCGTTTCCCGGTCTAGCGAAGTACGTTTTTAAAGTTGCTTATTCTGGTAGTAAAGAATTAGATGTACCTCATTTGCTTAGGAAACGCTATATCAATTTATTTACTTGCGTCATATCCCCAATTTTTGAGGGAATAATACCAGCGGGTGTGTTCAATATCACCCTCTGGTTTTTGTGCTGAGTGACGATGAATATAGCTCACTACTTTTTTCATGTGGGCAAAATCTTCTTCTGAATATTCATCTTCGTCTTTTTGCAGTAACTCAATAATATACTTTCCAGATTGATGCCCAACTGATTCGTCTTCCCCGTCTTTCGTCATCCCTACGGATTTTGATTTTTCCGTATCTAACCATGACTCCAATTCTTTTGGTTTCATGTTTACTGACGTGCGGAATTCTTCTATTACAGATTTTACTTCTTTAGTCATAGTTTTTATTGGTGTTTAATCTACTTTTTCAAGTGAATCTGGTTTGTGTGCTGCAACATCACCACTTTTGTCACTTTTAACTAAATACTGAGGATTATCCTTAGAAGCTGCTACGTGATGTCCTTTTATATCTGTGGGTGAGGTGAGTTTTTCTTCGACTTCTCCTACGGTTTCTCCACGTGAAGTCTTCCATTTAACTCTGTCACCTGCTTTTAATTCTTCAGACACGGGTTTCGTCCTTTTACTTTCTACTTTATATACCCGCTTATTATGTTTGCTACCCAAACCTGATTAATCAGTCTTGGGTATAAATTATTTTATCTATCTGCTTGGGGATATTTACGAAAATAAATTTGCACCTACGCAGTAAAATAAAGATTTGTTAATAAAACTTAAAAGGTAACGCGCGACTTCATATATGAATATCCAACCGGAATTTCTCCAATATACTCAGTGGTCGGGAATTGCGACTTTAGCTTTAGCCGCTATCGCAATTTTAGCTTTTGTTTTTAAATGGGGTATTCGCTTTCGACTTGTGGGTACAACCGGGTTTATGTTAGTTGTTACAGGAGGTTTGTTTGCCTTATCACTGGCGCCACTAACACGAACAGTAATTCCCGGCGCCGTTCGCTACAACTTAGTCTACGACAATGGAGCGACGCAAACCGTAATTTCACTTAAGAACGATATCACCCAAACCCAACTCGATGCCACTCTTCGCCAAGCTGCAAGTGATTTGTACTCCTCTGGGCGCCTCGGTGCTGGTACTAATAATCTCATGTTAATCCGCGCACGTACTGTAATTCATCCAGAACCAGGTGTTTCAATACCTTTGTACATTGGACAAGCCAAACGCTCTTTGGCTAGTCGCGATGACTCAAGCATGGCAGTTGAAATTTTTGAAGATAAATTTGCTTTATTAGCAAAACCAACAGCATAAGCAACGGATGCAACGGATGTAACGGATGCATAAGTTATCCGTTCTTTCCGTTGCCAATTTGTGTTTCCCGATACAATTCTTATTATTTTGCAATAAAATATTACTTGAAGGTAGTTTAAGTATAACTTAATGCATATGTATTAACAAATTGGAAGCTGATACTTATAGTTAAGAACTGTATCAAAAAGTATGCAGAAATGTTACTGTTAGTTAATTAGTTATATGCCTAATAAATTTTTAACCGAAAAGTTGTCTACTCAAACTTCTAGTTCGTTATCTTTCCTTGCAGTTGCCCCTGCGAAGATAATTCGCGGTACCCAAGTGTTGGCAGCTGCTGTTGATGATATTGCCCGTTTGGGTAAGCGTCCTTTGATTATTGGTGGTAAAACGCTGACTGCAATTGAAGGTTTTCTGAAGCCTGTTTTAAATGCTTCTTCGTTGCAATGCTCATGTGCTTGTTACACTCCTGATTGTAGTGAAGCTAGTTTGCTTTCTTTACGTGCAGAAGCCAAAAAGCATTCTTGTGATGTGATTATTGGCGTAGGTGGTGGTAAAGCACTAGATACAGCGAAGCTTATTGCTTATCAGTTAGATGTGCCTGTAGTGACAGTTCCAACTTCGGCGGCAACTTGTGCTGGATGGACTGCTTTATCAAACGTCTATTCGGATGAGGGAGCATTTCTTTACGATGTTGGGTTAGCGCACTGTCCTGATTTGGTTATTTTAGATTACGATTTGGTGCAAACGGCGCCAACTCGGACTTTAGTGGCAGGAATTGGCGATGCTTTAGCTAAGTGGTATGAAGCTTCGGTTAGTAGTGGGCACTCTGAGCAAACTATGATTATTGCTGCCGTTCAGCAAGCACGTGTATTACGCGATATTCTCTTCCAAAAATCCTCACAAGCCCTAAAAGAACCTGGTGGTGATGCTTGGCGCGAAGTTGTTGATGCTTCTGTTCTCATGGCAGGGGTAATTGGTGGTTTGGGTGGCGCCCAATGTCGAACGGTTGCAGCACATGCAGTTCACAATGGATTAACTCATATTTGCGGGCGCCATAGTATCCACGGTGAGAAAGTAGCTTTTGGAATTTTAGTGCAGTTGCGTTTAGAAGAGATGGTTCAAGGTAGCCAACTCGCTTCCTCTGCAAGACAACAGTTGTTAAAGTTCTATGCAGAAATTGGTTTGCCGCGTAATTTGAATGATCTAGGTTTGGGAGATGTGACTCTGCGACAACTACTTTGTGCCGCAGAAATTGCCCTCGACCCCAAATCAGATATTCATAGATTACCGTTTAAAGTTTCCTCTGAACAGTTGATGGCAGCAATGGTATCTACGACGGCGCCAATAGATAATACGATGAGTCGCGTTTCGGTGTTGGAAGTGAGTGACGAGGTTGAGCAATGAGTTTAAGTTGGATTAAGTCCGCAGAACGCATACAAAATTTACCGGCTTATCCGTTTGCCCGGTTAGATGAACTTAAGGCAAACGCACGGCAACAAGGTTTAGATTTGATTGATTTGGGAATGGGTAATCCCGATGGTAGTACACCTCAACCAGTCATTGATGCTGCGGTGAAAGCGTTGCAGAACCCTGCAAATCACGGTTATCCACCATTTGAAGGAACTGCTAGTTTTCGAGGTTGTATAACAAATTGGTACTATCGTCGCTATGGTGTAAAGTTAGACTCCGACAGTGAAGCTTTACCTTTACTTGGTTCTAAAGAAGGTTTGGCACATTTAGCGCTAGCTTATATTAATCCAGGTGATGTTGTCTTAGTGCCTTCGCCATCGTACCCAGTACATTTTCGTGGTCCGTTAATTGCTGGGGGAGACGTTTATAGCTTAGTTCTGAAGCCAGAAAATAATTGGTTAATTGATTTAGCGGCAATTCCTGATGAGGTCGCACGTAAAGCTAAAATTCTTTATTTCAATTATCCTAGTAATCCAACTGCGGCAACTGCTCCGCGTGAATTTTTTGAAGAAATAGTTGCTTTTGCTCGTAAGTATGAAATTCTGCTAGTGCATGATTTATGTTATGCCGAGTTGGCTTTTGATGGCTATCAACCTACGAGTTTACTAGAAATTCCCGGCGCCAAAGAAATTGGTGTAGAGTTTCACACGATGTCCAAAACCTATAATATGGCAGGTTGGCGCGTTGGCTTTGTAGTAGGTAACCGTCATGTTATTCAGGGACTGCGGACACTCAAAACAAATTTGGATTATGGTATTTTTGCGGCATTACAAGCTGCGGCAGAAACTGCCTTACAACTTCCAGATACTTACTTATATGAGGTGCAAAAACGGTATCAAACCCGTCGTGATTTCCTCATTGAAGGATTATCACAATTAGGATGGGATGTGGGTAAAACCAAAGCCACTATGTATTTGTGGATTCCTTGCCCACCTGGAATGAGTTCAACTGATTTTGCACTTGATGTATTACAAAAGACAGGTGTGGTGGTAACACCAGGTAATGCTTTTGGTAGTGGTGGTGAAGGATACGTGCGCGTCAGCTTGATTTCGGAATGTGACCGTTTGGGTGAAGTTTTGCGACGGCTTAAGCAAGCTGGTATTCGCTATAAAGCTGAAGCCTTTGCCAGTTAGGAGTTAGGAGTTAGGAGTTAAGAATTAAAAAACTCATAACTCATAACTCATAACTTGATTAAGTGAAAATACGGATGTAATTTTTCCATAATTTACCGGATACCCGATACATAAATCCTCGCTTATATATAGAGAAGAACTAAGCAAGTGTACGTTAACACTTACCCAGGCTAGTTTTTTATTCTAAATTGGTTTCATACGAGGATGTTAAATGGATAGCGCAAAAGCGTATCAAAAATGCTTAAAGCGGCTGACCTGGGCAACCGAAAGCCTCAAATTGGAGATTCCGCAGTCTAAACTTGAGCATATTACTGACTTAATTGTGCAGCCGATGACGGGCCCTTGGCGGTTTTTTCACACTCCGCAACATATTTTTGAAGTCGGTGGCAGTAAGGATCCAATTGAAATTTTGGCGGCATTATTCCATGACCTTGTTTATGTACAAGTTGACTGGAGCATTCATTTTAATGTCGGTTATTATATTTCTCCGTTTGCCAAAGAAATTAATGGGCGCCTAACAATTCGCAGTCAGTCAGATTTACCAGCTGATACAATCTTTGAAATTGTTACTTCAGTTTTTGGATTTGTTCCTGGGCAAGTTCTCAACCCTTATTCAGGACAAAACGAGTTCTTAAGCGCTTTGGTTGCAGCAAAAGTCTTAGAACCCTTTGCAGGAGCGCCGTTGTTAATGCAAATAGTAGCGTGTATAGAAGCGACTATTCCATTTCGTCCAGCATGTGAAAAAGGTTTAACAGCAAGCGAACGACTTTTAGAACGCTTAAAATTCGCAAACGAGAAGTTCTACTTACTTGTTACGGATGCTGAATTGTGTAAAACCATAAAAAGAGGTGTGCGTGTCGCTAACCGCGATGTATCTAGTTTCGCGCATCCAAGTGCAGCAAGATTTCTAGCAAACACCTGGAACTTACTTCCCGAAACGAATCATAATCTTAGCGCTACTGGTGCTTATACGGTTGCCGACTATAGGCTGGCTATTCAAAAAATGGAAGGGTTTATGGCTTCACTCAAACCTGAAGTTATTTTTCGCTATTTTCAAGATGAACCTCGGTGCCATACTTATAACATTTTTCAATATTATGCCAAACGAAATATTGAGATTGCTCAACTATACTTAAAAGCCAAACTTGTCACCATTGCCTTGATTGAAGCGATTTCGTTTACCATAGGGTTAGACATTCCCTTAGTCATTATGATGGGGGAAGTGCCTTTGCGCGGTTTTACTTTTATGCGACTTGAACATTTCTTGCCAGAAGTTGTAAATCCCCGTGAGATAAAAAACAATATTGAACAAGAGGTGTGGAATTTACTGAAATTTGGACGCGCTAAAAGTAACTACAGCGATTTACAACACTCTCCCATTGCTACATTTATTGTGAAAGTAATTGGATTTGATGGTATTCAAAATCAGTGTGACTTGGCAAAACAGTTCTTTCTAGGCAACATTTCCAGTGAAGAATTTATTGCGAGCTTTGAAAATGCTTTAGCAGAGAAAATTATTTACGCACTGCAAGAGTTATTTGAAAGTCGTAAAATTGCTGTTAGCCATTGTTATAAATTTACTTCAAACCGAAAAACTCAACATCATTGATTTTAATCCCCCACACGTCAGGGGGCTAATAAGAAAAATATCAACTTTATTTTTGTAATTCTGCACGTAATTTCGCCCATTTATTTAGAACATTTGGTTGCGGTATCAATTGTTTTCGCAGCAGTATTACATCATCTTGAATATCTACAATCCCATATTTATATTCATTAATCAATCTGTCTACTAACGAAGCAAAATTAACTAAATCAGTTCGTTCATCTTGAAAGCTTTTTTGGTAGCGTAAATCACGCCATATATCTGCTAATATAAATTCTACATATTCAATTTGCTTCAAATCGTTTTGTATTTGGATATGAGGTAAACGCACAATTTTACGACGAGTGGCAAGATGCGGAAGTAGATAAGTTGTTGTTGAAACGCTTGAAGAAGGATTTATATTATTCATCAACGTGCGGACGTGTCCTACATGTTCCCACTGACGAGTTAATGCAGTGTATACCCAAGGATTAAATGATTCAGGTATTAAAAAGTAAAATGCACGATTCGGACTCGATATCACAGTAATAATTAATGATAGAAATATACACCTAATCCACCATAGCTGTACAGAAGCATTAAACTTATTTTGATTTTGTGACCACCATATAATGGCGCCATAATAAATACCTGGCATTACAGTTAAAGCATATCGAATATTCACACCGAGAGCAAGTTTTCGCTCTTGAATTAAAAGGACTAATAAAGGAGGACTTATTGTTATCCAAGCAGTAGGCGATATTACTGGTATAAATAATAAAGGCAACCAGTGGTTGAGCATGTATCGTACCCTTCTATCAAAAGGAATGAACACACTTTTGAAAACCTCTACAGGGTGAGTTATCATCCCCCACAAAATTTGTAGCGTACTGGGACTATCATTACCAGGAGCAAATTTACCAAAAATTCCTTTTAAATATAGTCGTGAATTATCATTAGAAAATAATTCCATGACTTGATTAGTTATCAGCGACACATAAGCAAAGCTAACCAAACACAAAGCAATTCCGACCCTAGCATGACGACGAGTATATATTAAGTAAAGCCCAAAACCAAATAGAGTGATTCCGATATCTTCGCGGATTCCTAACGTCAAAGCTACAAATAACCAAAACAATGACCATTTACGTTTTGCAAATGCCCAGAGCATACTAAATACAAACAAAGGAATTTGACAATATTCATAAAAATTTGCCAATGTTGGCCCAATGACTGTATTAGCGCTAAAGTAAGCAGCTACTATTAAGACAGCAATGTTAGTAGGCAAATAATGACGCGAAGTAGCATAAAGTACCAAACCACCCGCTGTCATTAAAGCAACCTGCAAAATAACTAAGGTGGCGCCTGTCGGGAACAAAGCGTATATTGGCAACCATAGTATAAAATCTATGACGAAGTGCTGTCCTAAATGATTATAGAAAACCTTATGTATCTGACCGTCAGCAATAACAGCACTAGATTGACCCGATGATAACGAACCCTGGAAAAAACGTCCGTGGATAGTGTTCCAGAACAACTGGTCAAAAAGTGCTTGGTCATAAGAAGCATAGAAGCTGTAAAACCGATGTAGTGCAAAAATTGATACTAGTACAAAAAAAATGCCAGCTAGTACACATACAAGGCGCCAGCCAGAAGTTTCATCGAGTGATAACTTCTTGATTTTACTTATCAGCATGTTACAGTTTACAACCTGTATCTTTAAATGCCTACATAAATAACATATCGAGAAGCGAAAAACAAGATTTTAACAACCAATCATAAATATGCGAAGAATCAATATTATGTAGAGACGTTACATGTTACGTCTCTACATTTTTTACATTAATTAAACAGTGGCGAAGTATATTTATTTACTTTAAAATAAAGAATATATAAATTAACTCTATAGAAAGAGGCTTAAATCAAGCTCAGAAAGTTAAAATCAACGGCATTTAGTAAAATTTGTTATAAAATCGTGATAAATCAAAAATCGCAAAGTTATATTAGTGTCATAAACCCTCAGTTACAAGCGTTTTCAAATGAGGGTGATAAAAATAGCTATAAATATAGCTGGTTTGACTGGTTTTGCTTATGGTATCCCCCAGGATGGCTGGTTTTATTCAATCGTCACTGGCAACATTACCATTCTGACCCTGATGGTTGGAAATGGTATGAGTATGGATTGTTTCTTATTCCTGGTGGATTTTACTTAGCTTTATTAATACGTTGGTTACGTTTAGGTTGTCGCTCACGCCGTAACGAACAAACTGAGTTTAATCATAATTATCAACAGGCATTTCGTCAGGAAATATTGACACCAATTATTAAGAAATATTTCCGTGCTGAGTTAAAGCAAATTGACAATTTACCAGCAGCAGAACCTCTAATAGTAGTTATGAACCATGCCGGAATGTGCTTCCCTTGGGATTTTATAACTCTTGGATATTTACTCAGCGAAAAACGTAATTGGACAATAAAACCACTTGCTGGAGTAGCATTATTTGAACATCCTTGGATAGTCTGGTGGTTGCCTGTGGGATGGTCAAACGTTTTGGGTGGTATACGTGCCGAATTTAAAGCGTTTGAAAGTGCTGTTAAAGAACGTCAAGTAATTCTTTATGCTCCTGAAGGATTGCGTGGACCGCAAAAAGGTTGGCAAAAACGCTATCAGCTACAAAACTTTGATATTAGCTTTGAGCAATTAAGTCAGCGCTATCAGGTTGCTGTTCTGCCAGTAATTTGTGTTGGCAGCGAGAATTTGCATCCTTTCGCTATCAATATCAAAAAAATTCAAAGACTATTCAAACTACCATTTCTGCCAATTTCTCCATTAATACTATTACTTGCTATTTTTCCTTCGATGGGTGTTTGGGCTATGCGCGCGCGGTTACGTTATTACATTCAAAGTCTTGAAGAAATTGGGATGGAAAAAGTTGATGATAACCGTACAGAGGCTTATCAAAGAGCGCAAGCATTAAAGGAAAAAATGCAGAAATCTATAGATATAAAACGGGCAGGGATGCCCGTTCCACAAGAGCATTTGTAAGGTAGCCTGAAGCCCACCCTACTAATTGCCAAAACGATAACCTTTACCATAAACGGTATGAATTAATTGTGTTTCTCCTGTAGACTCGATTTTGCGACGTAGTAAGCGAATTAATGCTGCAATTACATTACTACTTGGTTGCTCCGTATCGTTCCATAAATTTTCCAGAATTTGTGCATGTGTAAGTAACTGCCCTGAATTTTCCATAAAATATTGTAATAACTGACTTTCTTTCTCTGATAGTTCAATTACTCTACCAGTACGGTAAGCAACTTGATTTTCGATATCTAATTCTAAATCAGCTTTAACTAAACGCAGGGTAGGCGCCTCTTGCACTTGTGTAGTTGATGAACGTCGCAGCAGTGCCCGTACTCGTGCAAGTAACTCCCGCAGTTCAAAGGGTTTGACTAAATAATCATCGGCGCCTGCATCTAAACCTTTAACTCGGTCATCAAGCGTATCTTTTGCTGTGAGAAATAGTACAGGCGTTGTTTTAGCTTGGCGCCGGAGTTCTTGACAAATTTCTAGCCCGCTTTTTCCAGGTAACATCCAATCTAAAATCAACAAGTTATAATCGCCACTCAGTGCTAACTCACTGCCATGTAATCCATCGTAGGCAGCATCAACGTTATACCCTTCGCGCGTCAGTAATCGACTTAAAGGGTCTGTAAGCTCTACTTCGTCATCAACCAAAAGGATTTTCATAATATTATATTTCTGTGAACCTGCCCCTACTTCGTATGATTACTGTTGCATTGCCCAAAGGTGGACTTTTAAAAGATAGCATTCGCTTATTGCAAGATATTGGACTAGATTTTAGTGCTTTTTTAGACTCAGGAACTCGTCAATTACAACTGCCCGATGCAAGTGGAAAAGCTAAAGGGCTATTAGTTAGGGCACAAGACGTTCCAGTATATGTAGAATATGGGCAAGCACATCTAGGTATAGTTGGATACGATGTATTACGTGAGAAAAAACCAAGTGTAGCTCACCTAGTAGATTTAAAATTTGGTTACTGTCGATTATCGGTAGCAGTAAAAGAATCAAGTTCTTATCGTTCAGCATTAGATTTGCCAGCAAACGGTAGAGTTGCATCAAAATACGTCAACTGCGCGCGTGAATACTTCCAAAGTCTAGATTTACCAGTAGAAATCATCCCCTTATCAGGTTCAGTAGAACTAGGACCCATAACAGGAATCTCCGAAGCCATCGTAGATATAGTATCAACCGGAAGAACCCTACACGAAAACGGTTTAATAGAAATCGAGAGACTGTACGAAAGTACCGCCCGTTTAATAGCCCACCCATTAAGTTACCGTTTAAACGTAGGTAGCATGGACGAATTAATCAGCAAAGCCCGCCACGCCATTACCGTAGGGGCGGGTTAACCCATATCCTTCAAAACAAACGCAAATCTTGTAAACCCGCCCCCCATCCCAGGCGCCATTACACAAAATACACAGGGCGCGCAAGGATGCCCACCCCACAAGAACCCATGCAAAAACCAACAATTGATTTCGACAACAACCCAACAGTACCAACCAGCGAATACGATGAAATCGCGCGCATTGTCCTACCTGGTTACGAACCGATGCATACAATGGCACTATCAATATTAAAATCGCACCTACCCAAAACCGCAAACCTACTAATAGTAGGCGCCGGAACCGGAATGGAATTGATACATTACAGCCAAAGCAACCCAAAATGGTCATTTCTAGGTATTGATCCTAGTGCCAACATGCTAGAAATAGCACGCACGAAAATCGAGCAGCATAATTTATCAGAACGTATCACATTACAACAAACCTACACACACGAATTAGCACTAGCTCCGTTATACGACGCAGCAACATCGATTTTGGTAATGCATTTTATACCCGATGATGGTAAATTAGCCTTTTTACAGAGTATTGCTCAACGCTTAAAACAGGGGGCGCCTTTTATACTAGTTGATATATTTGCTAAAAAAGGCGCAGCCGAATTTGAGCAAATAATTACTTATATACAATCATACTGGGAAGAAATAGGAAGACCCGAAGCTAACAGAAAAGAAATGCTTGCAACTTTTGAAAAAGGTATTTATCCAGTAGAAGAAGCGCGTGTTTATGAATTGTTACAGCAAGCTGGTTTTACAAATGTCATAAAATTTTATACAGGACTTTGGGTAGGTGGTTGGGTCGCATCAACAGGTTGAACGGGCAAGGATGCCCATTCCACAAGAATATTCATTCCACAAGAATGTCCATTCTACAAGAAAGATTTTACTTTGAAAATCTGACTTTGTAAGTGTTAATTTTCCAGGGTTTAATTGATGACTCAGTACTCTGTAAAGGACGTTCTAACAAATCGACAGGCGCCTCCAATACTAGACCAAAATCACTTTGCGGTTCTATTTGCGTCTCTTGACCGTTACATTCATAAAATCGAAGTATCCACTTATCAGAATCTTCAGCTTGTTTAAAAGCCATTAAAACAAGATTTTCGCTGCCTAAATTCAAAAAGCTAGCACTATCTTTAATTGACTCCGAACCAGATGTAACATCCTCACGCATAGCAACTTGTAACGGAGTATTTAATTCATACCCTTTTTGTACTGTTTGCGCTTCTTCCCAACTACCTACATGAGGATACACAGCATACGTAAATTCATGCATTCCTTTATCAGCTTCAGAGTCTGGCCATTCGGAACCTCGCAGTAAAGTTAATCGAAGTTGATTTGGTGTTGCGTCGTAGCCATATTTACAATCGTTCAATAAACTAACACCCCCAACATTTGAGGTTGATAAATCAGCCCATTTTAATGCTGGTACTTCCCATTTAGCTTTTTCTTCAGGAGTTTGGGGTTTTGTTGTACGCTGAATGGCGCCACAAGGTATTTCATAGGTAGCGAAATCTGATTCAATGCTTATAGGAAAAGCAGCTTTAACTAAAACGTGACGTTCTTGCCAATTAACGCGCGTTGCTATTTTGAGATACTGAGAACCTTTATCTAAAATATAATCTTGGCAAAATTCTGAATTTCCAAGGGTGCGAACTACACGTAAACGAGATTGAATGACACCTCTATCAAGCCATTGGATTGATTTTAACTGGGTAGCTGGTAAAGGATGCTGTGCGTAATTCGGGTCTATATTCCAACCATCCCAATATTGACCACTATCTTTCCAGCTTTGGAGTTGATTTCCGGCGCCATTAAGAATTTCTTTTTGATTAACTAGGTCGTATATACTATCTAAATCTCCAGTTTGCTCATTAACAACTACCCGTAGATATTCATTTTCTAGGGTAAATACTTGAGAGTCAGGTGTGCTATTTTCAGATGTACTTGGGCAAACCCAAAAAATACGATATCCAACAGAGGGTATATTTTCAGCAAGGAACAATAGTTTCGATGAGTTGCTTTGTGAAGGTATTATTCCTTCTGAAGAATAAATACAGGCAGCAGAAAAAGATTTGGGTAAGTCTACGCTAACAACTTCAGTACGCATCCAGTTAAGAGAATTAAAAACAAAAATAGGTCTTGCTTCGGGATGGGGTGGTGTAGGTAAAGGCGCCTGAAGTGCAATTTGGTGTAAAGATTTATGTAAAATCTCAGTTCCTACTCTTTCGACTTCTTGCCATTCGGGTAGTGCGTCAGTATAAACTTCGGTAATTGATGAGCCAGGTAGTATATCGTGGAACTGGTTGAATAATAACTTTTTCCAAGCAGTTTCCAATTCAGCTTTCGGATATTTCACTCCACAGCGAATCGAAGCCCATGCTGCAAAAATTTCTGCCTCATATAATAAAATCTCACACTTTCGGTTGAAGCGTTTTTGGTCGGCATGTGTACTATAACAACCACGATGAAATTCCAAATATAATTCATCATTCCACGTAGAGACGCGATTAATCGCGTCTCTACATTTATTTTGGATGTGACGTAAATAATTTTCGGCGGTAGTAAATTCTAATTTAGGGAAAACCTCAGATTTTTGCCAGCGTTGAGCGATTTCCAACATATCACGAGTAGGTCCACCACCGTGGTCGCCAACACCAGGAAGCCAAAGCGCATCTTTTATACCAGTTTGAGTTTCCCACTCACAGCTATACGCAGCCATTTTTTCTGGGTCAATACCTTCCCCAATAAGTCCCGACATATAACTAAATATCTCACTACCATCAGGAGAACGCCATAAAAAGGCGCCTTTCTGAAATTTGGTAGTGTCATTCCACCGTAATTTCTGAGTCACAAAATACTCGATACCAGCAGAAACCATAAACTGTGGTAATGTCCAGCAAAAACCAAACGTATCGGGTACCCAAACAATAGGAGAAATTTTGCCAAACTTTTCTTGGGTGTAACGCTGCCCATAAAGAAGTTGTCGAACTATTGACTCTCCAGAAATCAAATTTAAATCAGGTTCGACCCAAAAGCCCCCTAAAACTTCCCATTTACCACTTTGAACTGTAGCTTGAATCTGAGCAAATAAATCAGGACGATTTTCTTCTACCCAAGCATACAAAGCGGGTGTCGAGTGACAAAAAACCAAATCAGGAAAATCCTGCTGTAACTTTAATACTGACTCAAAAGTATTTTGTGCAGCGCGCCAAGTTTCTTCGACTTGCCATAACCATGCCATGTCCAAATGCGCGTGACCGAGGAGGTATATTGTTTTAGATTTGAAATCCCCCCAGACTTTAAGATGCCCTCTCTCTGTGTCAAGAGTGTCTCCGTGGTAAAACTCATTAATAGCTTCAGCTAAAACAGATAACCTATCAGGAGCAAAACTCTCCAAATACTGTTTAACAACAGCAATCTCCGAAGCGACGAAACCGGGGTCATCAGGACTACTAGACTCAAAAACGAGGTGCGAACGCATCAAGGCGCCGGAGTCATGCACCGGACTAACTAAACGCAGCGCTACAATAAAATCATCGCCAGGTGTAACTGCTTTAGATAACAGTACACGTGGTGAAAAGTCAAATAAATCTCCGGCGGCAACAAGTTTACCATTAACATAAACTTGCACATCTTCTGCCCACCATACCAAAGCCAAGCGTAACGACTTTCCTTGTAGTGAATAGGTTGGCACCAAACATTCGGGAACAGTAATCTTCTGCACTAACCATAAAATCCTGCGTCCTTTATCCCAAGCAATATGTCCTTTTTCGTTAGTAATGGCGCCATCCCATTTTGATATATCTTCTTGAAATAGCTGATTTGCCGTCAAATCTAAAAGTGAATATCGCCAAGCAGCTTGAACCGAGGTTTGGCATAGGGCGCGCAGGTTCTCAATTGCGGTGATAATTGATTTGGTATCAATTGCAGGGTTTTGAGGAGTCATATTTGAGCTAATATATTTCAGTCTTTAACTTGAATAAAGTAGGACTTACGCAAAAAAACCTGGTTTCTACGCAAAATCGTCATTTTTATTACATGCTATCAACGAAGAAACCAGGTTTCTAGGTTTGAATCTAATATGCTTTTTTAACACCTATTAAGTATTTACGTATTTTAAATTTTGGTTATAAAAGCTATTTAATACAGGTAGTATAGTTTCAGTTTGACCAATCACCCTTACTTTCTGTCAGTCGTTTACAGTTTCCACTTTTATCATGACTTCCAGTCGCTATCAAAGCAGGCTCTTTAACTTTTTCTCCCGCCAGTCGCAGCGCTTCGGTGACTCGGTGGGACGTACTTGGCGCACAATACGAGTTGGTGCTAATTGGTCGTTAGAAGCGTTACTTTATCCTGTATTTGCACTGATTCAGAAAGCTGTAAATTCTGCTGATAAACAACTTCGACACGCAGAGGCACCGCAACAGAAGCAGCTAAATTCAGATAATAATACTATTGAGTATCAAAGTACTCCTAATTGCGATACAGCAATTGTCCATATGCTGCAAATGGTAAAAAAAATACCATCACGCCCTGAAAACAGTTTAAATTCTGTAGCAGAAAAATTAGATTACGTAAAATATCATCAGCAATTAGAAATAAATGATACAGTAAAAGCGTATTTATCAAAAGTGCAAGGAATTGCAACTCATTTAGGAAATAAGCATATAGTATTGGTAACAGCAGATAATAAAGTGCTTGATATACTGACTTTAAAGCAGCAGCAAATGATACAAGATAAAATAGTGGCGGAGGTAGCGGAGTATTGGCGATTATGGCATGTATTTAGCAAGCAAGTGCAGTCTAACAAAAATTTATTACCTGAAATAGACCAATTACTACATAAGTTAACAGGCGGCAGTATAATTCCTACTGAACAGAACTTAGAACAGAATCAAGAAATTGTTACACAGTTATCTACACAATCATATATATCTGGTCTAGATACTTTTGTTGCTCACCTCGAATCGAGTATGTTGTCCGTGAGGCGCCACCAAAATCAAAGCTTAGTAGCATCCATTGGTGCGCTTGTCATAAACGCCATTAATCACTTTTTTGGCAAATCTAAAGTTAATAGTCAAGTTAATAGTGAACACGGCGAAGTTACAAATAATCAATTACATCCGTCATATAACGCAACATTACCGAAGTTAAAGCAGGTAGCAGACGAAACTGAAGACTTATGGTTGACATTTGACGATTTGTTTGGAGAAGAGCTACGGAGTGAAAATCAAGCAGTCTCAACTAATAAGCGTCTAGCTTTTAAGACAAGCCAAAAATTATTAAATCAATCTTGTCATGATGAACAACCAGCGACGCGAAAAGTTAGTCAAATGGTTAAGAGCAGTTACATAAAGGGTAATATGACCTATAACCCCAAGAAACCTGCTGCAACTCAACAAGTAGAATCAGATATTCTAATTTTGAATCTTATAGACAGCGTTAAGATAAAACAAGCTGATCAAATACCTACTTCGGATGATAAACCTGAATTTGTGGAAATTAGAGCAACGAGCGTCAGGTACGAGAAACATATCTTGGAAAGGATTTTGGAGTGGCTGGATAATTTGATGCTGTGGTTAGAGGATAAATTCGTAAGAATACTTAAGTTAATTCAGCAAATCTTCACGTAAAATTATAAGTTAAATAAATATGTAGCCAATAAATGACCTAATATTGTTTTTATATTTTTATAAACATGCCAACACAAGTGAGATACAGAGCGATGAGTTAACAAGTAACGTTTATCTATGCAAGGGGTAGAATGTATTTCAAATGCTTTTCTACTATAATTCTAAATCTACTTGCGTAATATATTGTGAATGCAGTATTATAAATAACTTTGACAATTTGAAGAGAAAAGCATTGTTCAATGTAACAATAACAATGCTTATTTCGTGTACTCTGATGAGATTGTAACATGAGTGATACTACTACCGATACCTCGCCACCAGCTTCCAACCCACCATTGTCTCAACCGATTCCAAAACCAACCCAGCCACAGCAGTATCGAGCTATTGGCTTATTGTGGGGAAAATACACTCCTAGCGCTGAAGAAATCAACAAGGGAATATTGCTTGCAACTGACGGTACAATCATCGACGCGGTTGTTAAGGGTAAAGTCCTTGGTTTGGTAAAATCGTCAATCGTCGATTTGGAGAAAGAGCATTTGTGGGTAGTTTACCCAAAAACCCCTAAAGAAGAATCTCCCATACCTTTACACGTGCAGATAGCAGGTATTTGGGAACCAGAAACTCTTCATCCAGAATTGGAAAAAACAGACTTGCTATACAAAGCAGATGAATTTTCGATACAAGGGGAAGTAGTTTTTCAAGAAAACCAAAAAGGCTTAATAGTAGTTAAGATACAACGGGCTGCGCTTCAACCTGATGATGTGCCAAAATACTTCAAACTTAAACTACTGGGATATTTGCCACCCAAAGCTGCAAAAAACTTTTGGGAGTTCAAGGTCAAACGTGTGGGTACCGATTTAGTGATTCAGTCAGCCGAAAATATTGCATCACTGGCGCCTCCAGGAAGACCAGGAGGTTTTGGACGCAAACCCTTTGATAAAAATAGAGGAGGAGGTTATCGTCGTCCACCAGATGGCGCCTCCAAGAAACCTTTTCCCAAAAAAGGCCCAGGTTCTAATGGTCCTAGTGGTCCCACACAACCACCTGTCCTCAAAAAACCACAGCCTTAGAATAAAAAAAGAACGGTTAGCAGCAGTAATTGTAAGTAGCATTATCCTTCGGTATGCCTAAATCAAAATCAAAATCCAATAAAGACTCCTCTCAGCCAGAAACTCCTTCCGCACCGGAGCAGCAACTGTTGAGTATTAAACCTAAAAGACCTCAGCAGGATGTCTTGGCTGACGCAGAAAAAACAAGTCCGCCACCAGTTGAGCAAAAATTACTAGGCATCAAACCTAAAAAGACTGAAGAAGTTGCACCGCCATCTGAAACTCAGTCGCAGTCTACTTCTGTTAGCGAAGCTACACAAACGAACCTAAAGCGCCCTGAGTCGGCTCTAGAAAAAGAGCTTACATCCTTATCCCAGGCACCTTCTGAGTCGGCTTCGCAGCAGAAAGAAGTTACAGAAAACCAAGAAGACAGACCGCAAAAACCAGCATTTCAAAAACCGCAGCTTAAAAAGCCACAACCACCTCCATACAAAAATTTAGAGGAAGTGACTATAAGCAGTGGAGAAACATTTATTGTTGGAGAGCAAGTAAAAGTTACAACTGCCAATTATGGCGAATACGTTGTAGCAATTAAGTTTATATACGAAGCTGCCGATGGTAGCGTTTGGGCTAGTTATTCCCATACCAACAAAGAACAAAGACACCCTTGGCGATGGGGATGTTGTCGAGCAGATTTACTTAAAAAAGAGTTAAACGAATGATATAAAAAACACTTTATCGCTGCTCCACGCCACCAACTACTGGTTTAACCTCAGTCGGATCAGAAAATGGGTCAGTACCACCAGTCCAGTTAAAGTCACTAATGCGGAAACTAATGCCTCCTAGTTCTTGAACAGGATTGTAGCGTAGCGTAATACCGTAAGTACGACGACTGTACTCTAACGAATATTCGGTGCTAAGACTTTGCCCATTATCAAGGTTGATTGAGGTTTGAAGCCCAAGTCGGAATGGTCCGTAAATTTGTTGAACCACACCTAGATTTAGTACTTTGTTATCAACTGCACGGTCAAATAGAAATGGTGACAAACCGTTATTTAAACCTTGAGTATAGCTAACATTAAAGGCTGTGTAATCTAAAAAGGGTTTGGAAAAATTGCCAAATTGTCCTTGTATACCAGCGGTAGCAAGTAAAGTGCTTTGATTATTACCGCTGGTATAAAAGCTAGTCGTACCATTGAGTTCACCGTAAGCGGTTATGTAAGGTACAAGTGGGTTAGGTGTATAGCGCAAACCTTCAGTTGGTGTAGGAGGTAATGCTTTTCCTCTCCATAAAGGCAAACCACCAAAGAGTCTGGCATTAGTTTGAAATCGTCCTAAAGAAATGCGGTCATTATCGCGTCTGGCTGCCAAAAGGTCTAATCTATCTGTATTTGCATCAATTAATTGAGCGCTAGCTTGATAGGTTAAATTAATACCACTTTTGCCTAAAGGTATAACAGGTGATAGAAGTACACCTCCTAAACTGCTTTGCACTCGTTGAAAACCCAGCGTTCCGTTATAGAATCTATCGCGGTAGCTGTATTCTAAGTTAAGAAAATGCGGGTTTTGGGCGCCGAGTCCTTGCTGATATCGCAAATTAGCCCGAAAAGTATCCTCAATTTTACTGAAGTCTAGAGTCTCAAATCTGGCATTTCCTTCAAAGCGACTTGTAGGACTCAAAACAGCATTAAGCCGAGATTTTAGACCAAACAGCGAAGCAAAATTATCGCTTCCAGTTATTGCCTTTTGAGCATAAAACTGTGGTGTTATTGTGAAATTAGCCGTATCAGAACTAAATGGTTCAAAGCTTCGCTCAACAAATATACCCCCACGTTGTTCACCGTCATATCCAATCGATGCAATTAGTGGTGTAACATCGCGTTCTCTACGGTCAATAACCTGTTCATTTCTAGGAATTGGTAAAGTTGTGCGTTGGTCGAAAACTAACCGTTGTCCTTGTGTTATGATTCTGTCTCGCTGTGGCGCCTCTCGCGTTAAAGTCAGTTTATCGGCACGCAGTTCTAGTTCAGGTGGTGAAAACGGGTCATTTGTCAATTTAACATCACGTGCTTGCAAACCACGTGGATAAAAACTAATTTGCGCTGCTTCAAAACGTACTCGTCGTACTTGTCCACCTGTACCTGGCGCCTGAATATTAGTTGCATTAGCGGAAGTACCAACACCAATATCAATACCCCCAGGACTTCCTACACCTGTCAAGGGTTGATTTTGACGAATGCGGTCACTCAGGGGTCTGCTTTGCACTCCCAGTGATGCACTCGTTGCTGTACCTGGTGGTGCGAATGCAAAGTCAGTTCCAGCAGTTGGAATGAAAATTTCACCACTACCACGTTCTAATTCGCCATCATCTTGAACAAAATTATATGTAAATCGCTGTCCTCGCAGTACTTGGTCTCCGCGCGTTAGTGCCACATTACCATCGCCAACCGCGATTAAATTATCTAAATTTACTTGCAAGCGGTCAGCATCAACTACTGCTCCATCAAATCTAACAACTACATTACCCTCTGCCGTCACAACTCGACGCTGTTCGTCGTACTCCTGACGGTCGGCAACTACTTCTATAACTCTTCGCGTAGTTTGGGGTGTCTGATTTGGTGTTGGGGATGGTTGTGGTTGTGGCGCCTGTGGAGAACCTGTTGGTGTAGATTGGTTATTTTGACGGGACTTAAATTCGATTGTTGAAGGCGAATTTTGCTGATTTTGGGCGTAAAACTCAAAGTTTACAGGTGGTTGACTTGATGGAAATGTGCTATTTGAAACATTAGTACTTTGAGTACTGTTTGATTGTGAGGGTTTTGTTAATTGCTTTACTAATGCGGATGCTTGAGGCTGTGATAAATTACGACTTTTGGCAACAGTTTGATTAACATCTTGATTAATATCTGGCTGCATAGAATACCCAACCGTTAACCCAGACCCCAGCACTTCGGCACCTTGCGATGTAGATGGTGGTGTCAGTTCAGGTGGTAATTTTTCTGGTTGAGTTGGTTTAGCAGGGGTTTGGGCAACTAGACTTTTAGAAACGTTTTGAGAGAGCGTCCATGAGTTAGCTTGTTTTTTTGTACTATGATTATTATTATCATTAAGCGCGATTTGAACTGGCGCCTTACTAGTACTGATATTTTGAGAATTAGTATTATCTGATAAATTTTGGATAGCAGGTTGCTCAGGCGGCAGAACAGGATGAAGCATATAGCATACGTAAGCTTATAGGGAGTCAACTATAAGCCGGAAGTACGACTCAAATTGAGCGCGTAAAATCTTCCGACATCAAAGACTTTTACATTTGCTACCGCTCATTGGCAAGCTACCTAGTTTGCAAGGCAGTGCCGTAGGCGGTTTACTCAACTTAAAATAAGATTCGCGCGTACTGGGTGCGTTATTAAGTTGATTAAATTCGTGTCCACCTGACGGCAACAATCACCCGCATCTTATGATCAAACGAGACATAGCGCGTTCCATAAAATGCGGGTGCTTCGATTAATTATCAAGCCATTACTCGAAATCCCGACGTCCGGGGTTGCGAGAAGGGTCATTCGATAAGAATCCAAACACGAAAAGCAGTACAAAGAAAGTAACAACAATATAAACGACGATTTTTAAAGTTACCATGAGAGATTCCTTCGGATATGCGGCAGTTGCTGGTTTTACCTGCGATGCAGAAAAATATAGCTTCTTTATCTTACCGAAATCTCAGCTACTTTTGTCGTCTGTTACTCAGAAACCCGGTTTCTCTACTAATATCTTGTAATAAAAAGAACATTTTTACTCAGAAACCGGGTTTCTCTGATGCGCTTCCATAGTTAAAGTTTTGCTTTAACAGGATTGATTAAACTCATGATTATATTGACGCTTCAAGATTACAGATGTTTCCGTTCAAATAGCTTTACCACTACCGATTAAATAAAGTAGTGCCATGCGAACAGCAACACCGCTAGTTACTTGGGTTTGAATTAAGCTAAATTCTGGGTCGTCCATTAAATCCGAGCTAATTTCGACACCTCGGTTTACAGGACCTGGATGTAATACTTTTACATTTGGCTTACACCACTTGAGTTTTGAGCGTGTGATTCCAAACATTTGGTGGTATTCACGCAAACTCGGTAATAAATGAGCGGTCATACGTTCTTTTTGTAGACGCAAAGTCATTACAAAGTCCGCATCGCGCAGTGCTGGTTCTAGATGCCAATGTATAAATAATTTGCGGCGCCCATCCAGTCCACTTACTTCACCGTCGTTAATATATTCAGCAAATAACTTGGGTAAAAGTGTTGGGGGTGCTGCAAGATGAACCTCGGCGCCGCTAGCAGTTAAACTCCAAATATTCGAGCGTGCAACACGTGAGTGTAAAATATCACCAACGATGGCAATTTTTTTATCTTTTAAAAGTTCGAGTCGAGGTTGAAGCGGGTCAATAAGGCTACAAATAGTAAATAAATCGAGTAATCCTTGAGATGGATGTTCGTGTTGACCATCACCAGCATTTAAAACACTGACACGTTCACCAAGACGATCCATTTCCAGAGCTACAGCATTTGGGACACCTGCGCTGGTATGACGAATAACCATAATGTCGCATCCCATCGCCAAATAAGTTTTTGCGGTGTCTAGAATAGTTTCTCCCTTCGTCATCGAAGAAGTAGCACTGGTAAAATTGAGCGTATCAGCAGATAAACGCTTTGCCGCTAACTCAAAACTGCTGCGGGTGCGAGTTGATGGCTCAAAAAACAGATTCGCCACAAGTTGTCCCTGCAAAGTTGGTACTTTCTTAGTTCTGCGTGATAAAACTTCTCGAAAGCTGGCGGCAGTTTGTAAAACTGCATCATATTCTACAGGAGTAAAATCTGCTAAAGAGAGAATGTGATGACGATTCCAGGTGCTAGTAGGCATAAATAGCTTTGAAGCAATATTTTTAGATTTTAGATTATTGGGTTATTAGATTATTAATTTAATCCAAAATCTAAAATCTATTCATATGCGTAGCAAAATCAACACTTAGTGCTGTAAATGAAGAACATTCAAAGCGAACGAAATTAGCGATAAGAAAACCATAAATCCAATTGCGTCGAGCATTGTAGTTACGAGAGGTCCGCTAATTAGTGCTGGGTCAAGTTTTAGTCGCTTTAAACCCATTGGTAAAAAGGTGCCTAATGTTACAGCGACTAAAGTATTAATAGCCATAACCATTCCTGCAACGACTCCAACCCATCTTTCACTAGGAGATGCCCAAATCATTGATAGCAATACCATTGTTGTGCCTAATGCGAGTGCGGTTCCTAGACCTGCCGTTAGTTCTTTTTTTAGAATCTTCAGAGTGTCTTTAGGAGTAACTTCTCCAATACCGAGTCCTCGAATTGTGACCGTCAACGCTTGAACGCCAACCGTTCCACCTGTATTAGAGAATAAAGGCATAATTACCGCTAACAGAGGTACTGATGCAATTACTGGTTGAAACGGTGCAATTGCGCTTGAGGCACCGATATACAAACCCATAATTGCTAAAAGCCAGGGTAAGCGCTTGCGAATTGTCATTAAAGGAGGCGCCAATGCTCCATCATCACCACCACTAACACCCGCTAACTTTTGGATATCCTCAGTTGCTTCTTCTTCCAAAATATCAATCACGTCGTCAATCGTGATGATACCTACGAGTCGTTCTTCGCGGTCAACTACTGGTATAGCGATTAAGTCATAGCGCTTCATAATTCGCGCGACTTCTTCTTGAGGAGTTTCAGTTTGAACTTTAATAACTCTGTCGCTAGCAATTTCCCGAATCAGAACATCGGGAAAAGTGAACAATAATTGCCGCAATGACACAACTCGCACGAGTTTACGGTTGTCGTCGGTAACATAAGCATAGTAAATCGTTTCTTTGTCTTCGTCTTGGCGCCGAATTTTGCTTAATGCTTCACCAATTGTTAACCCTTCACGCAACCAAACATACTCGGTTGTCATCACCCGTCCAGCAGTACCTTCAGCATATCCAAGCAAAGTCGCTGTTGCTTGTCTTTGCTCGGTACTAAGTTGCTGCAATAACCGCTTTACAACCTTTGCTGGGAGTTCATCAAATAATTCCGCACGGTCGTCCGGACTCATTTCTTCAACAAGTTGTACCACCTGAGCATCATGCAGAGAATCAATAAGTTCTTCTTGCACCTCTGGAGGTAAATATTCAAAGACATCAATTGCTTGACTTTTATTGAGCAAACGGAAAGCTATAGCACGCTGTTTTTCGGGTAGTTGCGTGATATAGTCACCCACATCCACTGGTTGCAAACGATTTAATTCATGCTTGAGCTGGTTCAAGTCAGCAACGTCAACTACTGAATTGCGAGCATCTTCTAAAAGCATATTTACCTCCTAATATCTCCCCCGCGCTGGGAGATAGTTCTCACCAGCTTAGAGGAGGGTTGTACTGCCATCTTGCGGACTTTTGTCCATAAATCCTTAAGAAATCAACATCGATATCCAAAATTGGGCATCGCTAAGTCATAATACTAGCCCGGAATACTAAAATCCGGTAGATGCCTTGTTTTATGAAGAGTAACATTCGCGCACAACATCGTGCTGTGCGAACCATACTACCCTGACATGTATTGGAATTGAGTAAATTTTACTACTACCATCATCTGTGTCAAGCAAACTGATAAATTGATGTTAAAAATGTGTAAATCAGAAGCTATAAGACTTTAAGAAGTAGTTCTCAGTACAAAAACCTAAAACTAATGCAAGTGATACTACTTAAATTTATTTAATTACAGCACCATTTCACCAATCTGCTTGTTTAAGTATGAACTTCTACCGAATCTGAACCACTATTTTTAGCATTTAAGTCAATTTAATCGAATTATGGTACGTTAAGTCTTCTCAAATTTGGTAGATTTACTACTATTCCTCAAAGGGATTGACGCCGAAAACTGTAAACTCCTTGATATCAGCTAATATGTTGTGACGTCGCTCGAAATTAACGCGATTTTATGCATTGCCTTCTTAAATGACACGATAGCAGCTTTAGCCCTGAAGTTAAACTATTTTTACAAACTCGCCAATAAGTAATATTTTATACAAGTAAACCCACTTATTAGAAATAAGAGGGCTATTAAATAACCATGCAAACTTGATGATTGCCAACTAAATATTATGTAGTGTATTGGTTGGCAATGAGTACATTAATTAAGATTGGTAGATGTATAAGCATTTTAAGTTTAGCCTTTGAAATGGTATTAATCAGCCCGATAAAAGTTATAGCTATATTCTTATTAATATCAGATTGCACATAAAAATACAGATAACTTTTATACTATTTTGTAAAGATTTCAATAAACCCTTTAAGAAACCGGGTTTCTTCGTTGATAGCTTGTAATAAAAACAACGATTGTACATAGAAACCCAGTTTCTAAGATATCGACTCAAGAGGTGGTAACATTAGATAATAAAGTTAACACTTAATTCCTGTAGACAGACACGGCGCCTTCTTGGTGCGGAACTTGTAACAAAAGGTTACATTATAAGAACGTAATAGCTACAGGATTAAACACCTTTCTGGTTATCCCGCATTAACTTTATGAAGACTGCTTCGCAACTGCAAACTCGTCTTGAATATTATTACCAGCAAATAAAGACGATTATTCTCAGTCGTCAAAATCCAATTACAGGTTTGCTGCCAGCAAGCACGGCAATTACTGCTCATGGCGATTATACCGATGCATGGGTGCGCGATAATGTTTACAGTATTTTAGCGGTTTGGGGTTTAGGGTTAGCGTATCGCAAACTCGATGACGATAACGGACGCACTTACGAACTCGAATTTAGTACGGTTAAGTTGATGCGTGGCTTGTTGTTTGCGATGATGCGACAAGCGAATAAAGTGGAACAGTTTAAACACACGCAGTCTCCATTAGATGCACTGCACGCAAAATACAATACCAGCACCGGAGATGTAGTAGTTGGTGACGACGAGTGGGGACACCTACAACTCGATGCAACATCAATATTTTTGTTGATGCTAGCGCAAATGACCGCATCGGGTTTACAGATAATTTATACGCTCGATGAAGTTAATTTTGTCCAGAATTTGGTTTATTATATCGGACGTGCCTATCGTACACCCGACTATGGAATTTGGGAACGAGGTAATAAAATCAATCACGGCAACGCTGAATTGAATGCTAGCTCTGTGGGAATGGCAAAAGCTGCCCTAGAAGCAATAAACGGGCTTGATTTATTTGGTGTAAAAGGTTCTCAAGCGTCGGTAATTCACGCCCTACCTGATGAAATTGCACGTACTCGTATTACGTTAGAATCCTTATTACCACGCGAGTCAGCTTCTAAAGAAATTGATGCAGCATTACTAAGCGTGATTAGTTTTCCGGCTTTTGCAGTCGAAAACTTAGATCTACGTGACCGGACTCGTAACGATATTATCAATAAGCTAGGGGGCAAGTATGGCTGTAAGCGTTTCTTGCGTGATGGACATCAAACGGTTTTAGAAGACACCCACCGTTTACACTACGAACCTTGGGAGTTGAAGCAATTTGAAAATATTGAGTGCGAATGGCCTTTATTTTTTACTTATCTTGTATTAGATGGGTTATTTAGAGGTGACGTTGAACAAGTTGAATTTTATTTGAGTAGTTTAGATACTTTGCTAGTTGAGCGAGATGGTATAAAGTTACTGCCTGAACTTTACTATGTACCTCAAGAACATATTGAAGCTGAAAAAGCACAACCGCAGTCACAGCAACGTTTACCGAATGAAAATGTGCCCTTGGTTTGGGCGCAAAGTTTGTACTATTTGGGTAAACTTCTTAGCGAAGGGTTTATAGCAGTTGGTGACATTGACCCATTGGGTAGACACTTGACGATGGGTAAAACTAGGGAAGCGCTTGTGCAAATTGCTTTATTAGCTTCTGATGAAGATTTGCAAGATAAACTCAAAGTTTACGGTATCGAGACGCAAACGCCAAAGCAAGTGGCGCCAACACAAGTACGCGAATCCGAAGATTTGATAGCCATTTATACACAAATAGGGCGTAACGATAAGCTGGCATTAACTGGGCGCCCACCGCGTCGTCCTCGTAGTTTGACAACTTCACGGTTTTTCCGTTTAAATGGTGAGATGGTAGTATTTTTACCATCTTTCTTAGACTCACAGCAATTTTACTTAACTTTAGACTATCATTTTTTGGTAGACCAATTCCGTAGTGAACTAGCTTATATCCAAAAATACTGGAATGAGTTAGGGCGCCCAACTTTAACTTTGATGCTGACACATACAATGTTAGAAGTAGGTAGCGAAGCATTACTCGAATTAATGCAGGAACTTAAAGAAGGTGTTTGTAATGGAGTCAAAGTTAAGCTAGGAAAAGTCAATCAATTGACATTAACAGGCGCCATCGAGCGTATAGATTATTTACAATACTTTGACTTTTTGCATTCCTCCGTCCAAAATGCTGTACCACGTTGCACTTACCTAACATTTAGCGTTGATAAAAATTGGCAGTTGAGAAACACGCAAGAATTCCAAATGGAGTACGAAGCAAATTTAGAAAAACTGCTGTCGTCTTTACAGTCCTCACAAAATATTTATGAGCAAGTCGAGTTATTACAAACACTTGCCAGTTTGAAAGGACTTGAATTTGATAGTGGGTTTGGAGGTGAAAACACGCGCGTTACGGTTAGCGATTTACTCGACGAAGTTTATACGAAAGCTGCTGAATTGGGATTATGGGCAGTAGTTCGAGGTGCTGCGGGGTTGCGGCAAATGGCGGATATTAGCTTATCAGATGTGGTAACAAGTCTAATTGTGCGTGGTAAGCAAATAGCAGTAGGAAAAGCATACACCGAAGACTCACTAATCACAGTTCCTTTATCTCACAGCGAAATTGTAGAAAAAATTAATAACTTCTGTCGTGAGGATATTCGTGATAGGATGCTCACCCAGGAAATATTAATTTACCTAAGTAATTTAATTAAATCTGAGCCTGAATTATTCAAAGGTTTGTTAACAGTACGTGTTGGGTATTTGATTTTACTACTAACAAGTGAAATTGCAAGTGAATTAGTAATTACTCAAGACGAAGCATACGAGCAATTAATGCGGTTATCGCCATTTGAAGTTAAAACTAGACTTAGAAAGGTGATGCTCGAATATTCAGGCATGAGTAATGTTTTGCGTAAGCAAGAATCACTACACGTTAAACAAAAAGCAAGCGAAATTAATTGGTTAGCAGTATCACCAATCACTGAAGAAATTGAACCCCCTGAAGGAGGTTGGCGCCGTTTTCGTAAAGCAGAAGGTTCAACTGGACGTGTACCTTCATACTTTTATAAACAAGTTTGGTTGTTAATGCAACACTGTAAAGGCGTAGTAATTGGCGATAAGCTCGAACGTCGCAACCGTTTAGATAGTGAAGTCATGTTAGCAGAAATGACCGCAGGAGAGAAAAACTTTGCACTACGAGTAGAACATTTACTCAATAAAATCGAATCTCCTGAATATCGACAGGTATGTATTGAAGCACTCATTGAATTAGGCGCCATTGCTTCCGAAAACCCTGATTTACAAATCGAAGATTACATCGTTTTAGATGTATTAATTGGTCACGCTGTTAGGTTAGCTTGGTTAGAAATGCGACCTGAACGTGGAGATAGCTATGACGAAGATAAAGCTTCTGCTTGGCGTTCGTATTACAGTACTTCGCCCAGAGAATGTGCTGGTCATATAGTTAAAGCGTTTAAGTTCTTAACTGAATTTGCCGAAGCTGTTCCTGTTTGATCCCCCCAACCCCCCCGCGAATTCGGGGGGCTTTAAGAAACACTTATGTAGCACAGGGCAGAAAGCCTGTGCAGTCAATAAAATTAATTATTTTTACAACAGAGACACAGAGGATACAGAGAAGTCTCATGTCATGCTGAACGTAGTGAAGCATCTCAAAATATATCTCTCATATAACAAACCACGCTCGTCACAAAGGACAGAAAGCAAAAGGCTTATTAATAACAAGCATTACATTTATTTTGAAACTCTTCATAAGCTTTATTAACTGCCTGCATTACACTTCTAGCTTTCGCAGCCACATTAACATCCGGATGATATAATCGAGCCAATTTATAATATGCCCGTTTCACCTCAGTAGCACAAGCATCTTTTTCCACACCTAAAATTTCCCACCATTCACCGCACAGCAAAGGCTCAGTTACTAACTTATTCTTATCTATATTATTCCAAATTATAACAGTACCGTTTTTACCACCACTTACTAATATATTTCCGTTAGGACTAAAAGCAACGACATTACACCCACTCAAGTTTTGTAATAGTTCACCTGTAGCTAAATTCCAAAGTTTGACACTATTAGTAGTAGCACTAGCAAGTATTTTTCCATCAGGACTAACAGCAAGCCACATGATACTAGCTTGATGTGCTGTTAAAGTTCGTAGTACTTTACCTGTTGCTAAACTCCATATCTTAATCGTAGAGTCGGCGCCACCACTAATCAAAGTTTTACCATCAGGACTAATTACAACTGCCTGCACTGCTGCTGAATGTCCAGTTAATACTAATGGTTGTCCGAAAGCTTCTAAATTCCATAGTCTGATAGTTTTGTCGGCCCCACCACTTGCAATAATTTTACCGTCAGGACTGAAGCTGACACATAAAACTGCTTCTAAATGCCCGTTTAAAGTACGTTTTAACTCTTTTGTGTAACGTCCCCAAAGCCGAATAGTTTTATCGGTACTAGCACTAGCAATGATTCTATTATCTGGGCTAAAGGCTATTGAAGAAACAAAACCATTATGGCTGACAGGAGAATCTGAGTAATACGCAGGACTAGAATAAATAAATATACCAAGATATTTTTTTGTCCCTAAGTGCCAACTACTAATTTTACGGTCTACACAACCACTGGCAAACATATCATTATCGGGACTAATAGCAACAGATAAAACGGCGCCTGCTTGGCCTGTAAATAAATAGAGCTTTTTGCCTGTTTTTATATCCCATTCAAGAACACTTCCATCATCGCTAGCACTCACAATCGTTTTACCATCAGGACTAATTGCTATTGCATTTACTGCTGCGGTGTGTCCTTTTAAAGTATGAACGCATTTCCAAGTATTTGATGGCGCCTTTGTTCGTTGCGAAGCCATTTGTTTAGAACTTGGCGTTTCTAGCTCGTCCTCTACTTCTAAAGTGGCAAATTTTTGGTTTAAATGTTCTCCAGATACAAAAGCTTCTAACTCATTAACTGCGGCTGAATACGTTTCCACTTCCAGCACTTTTTCTTCCATACGGTCAAAAAGTTGTGTAGGAGTTTCAGAATATTCATCATCTAAAATAGACGCAATACCATAGGCAGCAAGTCCAACAACTGCCCCAACTCCAGCCATTGGCGCCGCACCAATACCAAATGCCAAACCAATTTTAGGTGCAACAACCCCCATTCCACCTACAAAACTCGAAACTGTTGCTCCACCAATGGCGCCAACACCCACTGCACCCCAAGCTGTAACATCTCCTTCTGCTATTGCTTTAATAGCGCCATAAGTTGCGGCGCCAGCAACTGCACCAGCACCAACTAGAGAAGTGGCGCCAATACCTACTGCACCAAATCCTCCTGCTATACCCATTCCACCAACTGTTGCTGAAACTTCTGCACCTGCGACGGCGCCTGTAGCGATAAATCCTACGCCTGTTTTATTAAAAGGCGCCGATTTTAAATTATTCATAATCGCTTAGTATTATTTATAGTTAGGACATTACATTTCATCTAATTGTTTTCGTAGTAACTCTAATTCATCATCGACATCACTATTATTTATAGTAGTTATATTGCTATCAAAATACACTTTGAAACTTTCAAGAGTCGCTAAGTTATTTTTGAGAAGTTTTATTGTCTCCGTCTGTTGCTTCATCTGAGTTTCGATTAAATCTATATACTGGTGTTTAGCTGTTTTTGATATCAGCTTTTCTATAATCAATACATTGTCGTTATTGTTGGTGCTGGATTGCAAAGCTAGCATCGCCTCTTGACGTAATTTTGTTGCTTCTTCCTGAGCTTTTTGGTAATCTTCATTCATTGATGCTAGTCTGTTCGTTGCTTCTTGTATAGCTTGCTCAGTTTCCTGTATAGAAATTTTCAATAAATCTTTTGGTTTTGATTCTTCTTGCTTTTGGAGTTGAGGCAGATTCAAACCAAATATTTGTTCCTTCAACACTTCCAATTCTTTATCTATATCCTCTACTTTATGTTGAGGCTCATTTAATTCTAATTGCTTGATATATTCATTGTTTTGTGTAACATTGTGTGATGCTAATTGTTCCTGATTCTTTTGTATCTTAGGTACAGAACTGCTACTTAACTTATTAATTTGACCTTTGTAAAAACTTAATTTTTGATTGATAGAAGCTAGCTGCGGCATTTGTTCTCCTGCAAGCTTTGCAAGCCTCTCAACAATCGCTTCGTGACGTTCCATCTGAAATTTGGCTTTGCTTACCAAATCATGATTATTTTCCTGAACTGCTGATTCATATATACTTGTCCACTTATACAAATCAGATAAGGCTTGCTGATAATCCCTTTGTGCAATAGTTTCAGCAAAACGAATTCTAGCTTTCGCTTCATTTAAACTGGCTAAAGCTTGCTGCACTTGATAGTCTTGACTGTGGGTTCCCATATTTAAACAATAGTAGTTTTTTATACTAATATCATTATAAGCTTCAGACGATTTGAGTACTTCACTGTAAACAACGAAATCTTTTTAAACTTTGTGTAAACTACCCGGTTAAATACGATGTTCACCTGTAATTACTAGCGTGGCACACCTAACAGCGTTTTTTGTGCAGTACACGCCGCTCCACATCTTCCTACCAGACCCATTCCACCAGCTGTTGTTGAAACTTCTGCACCTGCAACGGCGCCTGTAGTGATGAATCCTATGCCTGTTTTATTAAAAGGCGCCGATTTTAAGTTATTCATTATTAATATTTCAAAAGCTAGACAGGAATTAAGTAATAAGGCTGCACAAGAAACATTCTTAGAATTGATAGAATCGATTGTAATTAACAAATATCCAAAATTAAGTCGGGAGGAAGTACAAGAAATGCTGACTTTAAATTTAATTCGAGGTACAAGGTACTATCAAGAGCTAAAAGAAGAGCTAAAAGAAGAGCTAGAAGAAGAAATCACAGCCAAGGTCAAAGCCAAGGTTGAGAAGAAAGCTAAAGCCGAGGCTAAAGAAGAAGTCAAATTAGATACAGCAGCTAGGCTTTTACAACGGGGTATTAGTCCGCAGGAAGTCGCAGCAGCACTAGAGTTAGATTTAGAAACTGTAAATAATATAGCAAGCACGCAGTTGTAAGCTGTAAGCTTTACCAATTTCAGACAGGGTGCCCATTTGTAAAAACTTATGCGGCGCCTGTCATTTATTATTTACATAATTTGATAAAATATCAATATTATGAGAACTGAACACGGCTGTCTCATACTTGTAGCGGGCAAGGATGCCCACTCCATAAGTCAAAAATAATTTAATTTTTAAAATCTTAGGTATCATTCAAAATATTTAATAATTAATTGTAATTAATAAGTATTCAAGGGAAAAGCTCTGCTTTACGTGCCCGACTCATGACATGAGGTAACATTTTATCAATTTGCAGTATAACTATGTTGTTTTAAGGTATGTTTAAAAATATCGTTTAAAGTTTAATATTAGAATTTTTCGATGACATCAGTAGATTTTCCTAAGCATAAGAAGGCTAAAGCTTTAAAACCCGGAAGTCGGCGCCCTGCTAAAGAGCTATGCAGTGAGTGTGGGCTTTGTGATACATATTATGTTCACTATGTCAAGGAAGCTTGCGCTTTTATTAATCAGCAGTTCGAGACTTTAGAACAACAAAGTCACGCTGCCACGCGCAATCTTGATAATCCCGATGAGGTTTATTTTGGGGTACATCAAGAAATGATGGCAGCACGTAAACAACAGCCAATAGAAGGCGCCCAGTGGACGGGTATAGTAAGTTCGATTGCTATCGAAATGCTGAATCGCGGTATGGTCGAAGGTGTTGTTTGTGTACAAAACACAAAGGAAGATAGATTTGGCCCAATGCCTGTTATTGCTCGCACTCCTGAAGAAGTATTGGCTGCACGTGTTAATAAACCGACTTTATCACCGAATCTTTCGGTGTTGGAACAAATTGAACAGTCAGGAATGAAGCGGTTGTTAGTAATTGGTGTGGGTTGCCAAATACAAGCACTACGAGCGGTTGAGAAACAATTGGGGTTAGAGAAGCTTTATGTTTTAGGTACTCCTTGTGTTGATAATGTGACACGCGCTGGGTTACAAAAATTTCTAGATACTACAAGTAAGTCACCTGATACGGTCGTTTATTACGAGTTCATGCAAGATTTTCGAGTTCACTTTAAGCACGAAGATGGTTCAACAGAGTTAGTACCATTTTTTGGTTTAAATACAAAAGAACTCAAAGATGTATTTGCACCATCGTGTATGAGTTGCTTTGACTATGTAAATTCTTTGGCTGATTTAGTTGTTGGGTATATGGGGGCACCGTTTGGTTGGCAGTGGATTTTGGTGCGAAATGATACAGGTAAAGAAATGCTCGATTTGGTTGAAGACCAAATTGATACGCAACCTGTAATGTCACAGGGAGATAGAAAAGCCGCAGTTCAACAAAGTATACCCGCTTATGATAAAGGGGTTACTTTGCCAATGTGGGCAGCTAAATTAATGGGAGTGGTGATTGAAAAAATCGGGCCCAAAGGTTTAGAATATGCGCGCTTTTCGATTGATTCGCACTTTACCCGCAATTATTTGTACGTAAAACGACAATATCCAGAGAAGTTAGAAGCACATGTACCAGAGTTCGCAAAGCGAATCGTCAGACAATATAAATTACCAAATTGAAAAGTAGAGACGTGATTAATCACGTCTCTACAGAAAATATAAGATGTGTCATTCTGAGCGTAAAGGTAAACGTAGTTTTCCCGTAGGGTAGTTTTCCTCAAGGATAGAATCTCAATGGACTTCAAGCTTTTTAGATGCTACCCTACGTTCAGCATGACATAACTCCTAACTCCTAACTTCTAACTCCTAACTCATAACTCCTAACTCCTAACTTTTTTTATCTTGGCTGACTTGGTGGAAGTTGTTCTGTTGTAATTAGTGCTTCCATTACTTCTTTGGCTATAGGCGCCGCGACTGTACCACCGTATGCTTGTTCGCCTTTTGGTTCATCGACTATTGCTAGTACAACATAACGAGGTGATTCTACTGGTAGTATTCCTATAAAACTTGTAATTCTGGCGTTTGCCATATAACCACCACCAGAAGCATTAGCTTTTTGAGCAGTACCTGTTTTACCTGCTATGCGATAACCATTTATTTGTGCTTCTTTACCTGTACCTTTAGTAGAAACAACCGTTTCCATCATTTCTACTACTTTTTGTGCTGTGATTGGTGAAAAAATTTGTCGGGCTTCCGGTCGTGTTGGTGTATAGTGCATTTGACCTTTGCTGTCAAATAATCCTTTGACGACGTGAGGTGTTACTAATTTACCACCATTCGCTAAAGCTGCTGTCATTTGTACTAGTTGTAATGGCGTGAGCGAAAATCCTTGACCGAAGGATGTTGTTGCTGGCTCAATTGGCGTAGTGATAAATTCTTCCTGACTTTTAAGTTGACTGGCAACGGAGAATGGTAAGTCTGTCTCCATACTTTGCCCTAAGCCTAGTTTCTCTAACCAACCATAATAAACGCTAGGGCGCATACGTTGCATTATCTGCACCATCCCAATGTTGCTAGAAAATTTGAGAATTTGGGCAATGTTAATGCGTCCGTAACGTTTGTCTTCTGAATTTTTGATTGTACGGTCGCCAACTTGAATTGTTCCTGAGTCGCTAAATACATCATCGGGCTTAATAATTCCTGCCTCAAGACCAATAGCTACATTCAATGGTTTGAAGGTAGAACCTGGTTCGTATAAGTCGGCAACTGCCCAATTTCTGAATAGTGAAATATCCGCTTTGGAATATTCGTTTGGGTTGTAAGTTGGCTGTGTTACCATCGCTAGCAGCGAACCGTCATAAGCATCCATTACTATTACGGCGCCACGCTTTGCACTGTAACGTTTCATCTGATTTTTTAATGCAGAACGAGCTGCGCGCTGTAAACGGGTATCAATAGTTAGCTGCATTCCCATATCATCAAAATTTGGGAACCCGGATGGTGCATAATCTGGCATTAAGGCGCCATTACCAGCACGACTCAAACGAACTGCTTGTGCGGCACGTTCTAAAAGTTTTTCTTGACTATATTCAACTCCAGCCTGTCCTCGACGGTCAAGATTTACATACCCTACGACTTCAGACGCTAATTCTTGGGTGGGGTAGTAGCGCGCGTATCTTTGCCGCAGTTCAAGACCATCGAAACGTAATGCGGTTATCCGGTCTGCAACTGCCTCTGATAAAGCAGAATTTAACAAGATATTACTATTTTGAGCGGCAAACCGACTTTCTAGCTTACTGGCATCTTGGTCTAAAATTTTCGCCAGTTCTTCTGCCACCTGATGACGTGGCTTATTAAATTGTTTTGGGTGAGCGTGTAAAGTATAAACTTGACGGTCAACTGCCAATAAATTTTTATTACGGTCTATTACTTGTCGGCGAGGCATATAGGGTCTTAAGTTGACCATTTGCTGATTTCGAGCCTTTTGCGTCAACTTTGGACCGCGAACAATTTGTAAATTATATACATTTATACCTAAACCAATACCTGCTGCGATTAGCACTCCCCAAACCGTAAATAAACGCAGTTTAAAATTTGCTGTTATAGGTGCCGCCACAACAGTACTATTATCATCATCTTTTATATCTTTCGATGGATTTTTTGAATTTTGCCGCTGCCGACCTTTGAATTCTGCCTTGGGGAGGTTTCGGAATTTAATTTTGCCTGGTGGTAACTTTTGCATAATTATAAGTTAAAAGTGCGCTCGTGCTGAGTGCTGAGTAGAGTCATGAGTTAGTAGGGTGCGTGACGCTATAAAAATTATGAAATAAAACTAATGATCTAGTAGCGTCACGCACCTTACGAGTTAGGAGCTACTACTCAGCACGACTCACTAATTAGTAACCAATAGGGATAGAATTTGGCGTTTGGGGTGTATTTACAACGGTAGATGGAGTATCTGGCTTTGAATCTGGCGCCGCAGGTAGGAAAATTTGACTTGCGGGGCTTGGAGAAGTTAAACCAGCGCTCTTGTTTTCTGCTTCGGCAGCTATTTTAGTTTTGAGAGCATTATTTGTTATCGTCAACTGTCGCTCGGTACGCTGCAAATCTTGCAACTGGCGGTACGACTTACTCCACAGTTGCTGCGAATAAACAGTATAACCATACGCAATCAACGTTGAGACTACGAGTAAAAACGATAGCACTGAAGTATAACGCTGCAACGAACATAAACGCAACAACCAAGAGGGCATGGTAGCAGCTGCTGAAGACATTACAGGAATTTCCTGACCTGGGGAAGGACGTGATTGAGTTAAGTTACCTTTAGGTTTACTAGATGTTGGACGTGAACGCTGTTTTTTATTCAACTCCTGAGTCGAAGTTTGAGAAATACTCCCATTTTTATACGTCTGCTGCTTATTCCCCTTTTGAGGTACACCTGTCATTGGCGATGCAAGTGAATTGTTTGGTTTACCTTCTTGAACGTTAGTACTATCATGTAATACAGATGAATTTGAATTACGGCGTTGAGAACGTCTGCGTCGGAACCAACCGCCCGTTGCAGAACTATCAACGTTTTTTTTGCGAACAGCCATAACTTTGATTTGAGATTGCCAGTAAGTTATTGTAGACGCTTGTGAGAAACCGGGTTTCTAACCAAAATGTTGTTTTTATTACAAGATATCGACTCATATTCCCGGTTTCTTGAAGTTTATGGGCACCTAATTGCTTGACATTAGCAAGAAATTACAATTTTTGGTATAATAACCAAGATGATAATTCATTTGTGAGCGAACAAAGCCGCAATCTGTATCATATCTAACAATATTGTGACTCGCAAGTTAGAATAAAACCTGTTTAATACCTCAGATACTGATTTAATGCTCAAAAACACATTTGAATGTGTCATATAAAAAAGGTTAAAAAAAAGCAACAAATACGGTATGGTATTCAACAGGCTAAAATTTTATTGCCGCATTTGGTGAAAGAGGAGTTATGAAAATTAGAATCCTTGGTATTGCTCTCGTTTTAGGTTTGGCTACAACTCTCGGCGCCTGCGAAGGTGGCGGTGGTGATGCTGGTGGTGGTGCAGGTACTGCTTCACCTGGTGCAGTAGAACCAACTGATGCAGCTACAACCCCTGCTACAACTGCTACAACCCCTGCTACAACTACTACTGGTGCTGCAACTCCTAAAGCTACTGGCGCCGCTACTCCTAAAGCTACAAAGTCTCCCTAAGCCTTAGTTGAGATCAGTCGCTAAGTTTTAGTAGTAGCTCAATGCTCCTCACTACACTGTTTAGTCAGAGTTACGAGTCTAGTGTGGAGTAAATAATATTTCCTTGAAAATGTTCGCATGTAAACGAAATCCGACTAATATTTTCCTGAACTATTTTCTTTAGTCCGTTTTGAGTAAAATATTGACCTGACGAAGCTTTTTGTCTTTGGCAGGTCTTTATTTCTATTTGGGTTTTTTGTCAATTGGTAACTACTGTTGCCTGGAGCGAGATTTTAAAAATGGATATAAAAATTAAAAAACTATTTTCATTTATTATTCTTATTGCTATCACCAGTGTTTTGACTATCATAGTCAGTGGTTTACGTTTAAGCGCCTCATCGTTACCACCACCAGATGATATACCCGAAGAAATTTTACGAACAGAGATTATTACAGCTGCGCGTTCGTCGGTTGACGGCAAACTACTTACTGCTGCTGAATACTTAGAACTACAGTCACAACTCAGTGCAGTTCCACCCCCAAAACTAGACCCGAAGATTCGCGAAAACATTTTTCTGCTGCGTATACGTAGTGCTTTAAAGTCAGTTTTTCCATTCTTGAATTTTTAGCTAAACTTTTAGCAGTAAAGAGTTGAGGCACCGTCAAAACATGCTTATTTCAGCCTAAGTAGCGACAAAATCGAAAATAAATGTAAAGAATATATATAGAAATAAATAAAAAAGCAAATTTACTTAACCAATAAATCGCTCACGTAGGTAGCTCCATGTCTATGACCACCATCGCTCCTGAACAGGTTAACCGCATCATCTGGAACCAGCATCATGACCCTTTTGAAATTCTTGGTTCCCACCTTATCGACCAAAATGGTACAAACGTCTGGGCTGTGCGAGCCTACTTACCAAATGCCAGTGCAGTGTGGGTAGTTCTTCCTGAAGAAAGAAAAGAAATTGAAATGGAGAGTGTGCATGACCCACATTTTTTTGAGTGTCGCATTGAAGCTAAGGAATTAAATAATTACCAGTTACGTATTAAAGAAGGTGAACACGAGCGTGTTACCTATGACCCTTATGCTTTTCGCTCTCCTCGTCTGACCGAGTTTGATTTACATATTTTCTCGGAAGGAAATCATCATCGCATTTACGAGAAGTTAGGAGCGCACTTTATTTCTGTTGATGGTGTAACAGGTGTTTACTTTGCAGTATGGGCGCCTAATGCTCGTAACGTTTCGGTACTCGGTGATTTCAATAGTTGGGATGGACGTAAACACCAGATGCGTAGGGGTGCTACTGGGGTTTGGGAATTATTTATACCTGAACTTGAAGTAGGCACACATTATAAGTATGAAATAAAGAACAATGATGGGCACATTTACGAAAAAAGTGACCCTTACGGATTTCAACAAGAACCTCGTCCTAAAACAGCTTCGATTGTCACTGACCTAAATTCGTATCAATGGCAAGATGAAGACTGGATGGAAAAACGGCGCCATGCAGAACCACTTAACCAACCGATATCGGTTTATGAACTTCATTTAGGTTCGTGGATGCACGGTGCTAGTGCAAATATACCCAAAAATCCTGATGGAACAAATGCACCTGTGGTTCCTGTTTCTGAACTAAACCCAGGTGCCCGCTTTTTAACATACCGTGAACTTGCTGAACGTCTTATCCCTTACGTAAAAGAATTGGGATACACCCATATTGAGTTACTACCAATTTCTGAACATCCATTTGATGGGTCTTGGGGATATCAAGTAACTGGATATTACGCACCTACTTCAAGATATGGTACACCAGAAGACTTTATGTACTTTATCGACCAATGTCATAAAAATGAGATTGGCGTGATTGTAGACTGGGTGCCAGGACATTTTCCTAAAGATGGACACGGTTTAGCATTCTTTGACGGTACACATCTTTATGAACATGCTGATCCCCGTAAAGGTGAACATAAAGAATGGGGTACGCTTGTATTTAATTATTCGCGGAATGAAGTTCGTAACTTTTTAGTAGCGAATGCTTTGTTCTGGTTTGATAAATATCATATTGATGGAATTCGCGTCGATGCTGTGGCGTCAATGCTTTATCTTGACTACTGTCGTAAAGAAGGAGAATGGGTAACAAATCAATATGGTGGCAGAGAAAATATTGAAGCTGCCGATTTTTTACGCCAAGTCAATCATTTATTGTTTAGCTATTTTCCAGGTGTACTTTCAATAGCTGAAGAGTCCACATCTTGGCCAATGGTGTCTTGGCCTACATATGTTGGTGGACTTGGTTTTAACTTGAAATGGAATATGGGCTGGATGCACGACATGCTAGATTATTTCAGCATGGACCCTTGGTTCCGTCAGTTCCACCAGAACAATATTACTTTTAGTATTTGGTATAACCACAGCGAGAACTTCATGCTGGCGCTATCGCATGACGAAGTGGTGCATGGTAAGAGTAATATTATTGGGAAAATGCCCGGTGATAGATGGCAAAAGTTTGCTAACGTGCGCTGTTTATTCTCATATATGTTTGCTCATCCTGGAAAGAAAACCATGTTTATGAGCATGGAATTCGGACAGTGGAGTGAGTGGAACGTTTGGGGTGATTTGGAATGGGGTTTATTGCAGCACGAATCACACCATTTGTTAAAACTGTTTTTCCAAGACTTGAATCATCTTTACCGCAGTGAACCTGCATTATATTCCCAAGATTTTGCCCAAGAGGGGTTTGAGTGGATTGATTGTAGCGATAACCGTCATAGTGTTGCTGCGTTTATTCGTCGTGACAAAGACACAAATGATTTTATTGTCGTGGTTTGTAACTTCACACCACAACCTCATTCGCATTACCGCATTGGTGTTCCTGAACTAGGTTTTTACACTGAGTTATTTAATAGCGATGCGCGTAAGTACGGTGGTAGTAATATGGGTAACTTAGGAGGCAAGTGGACTGATAACTGGTCGATGCACAATCGCGAGTTCTCATTAGATTTATGCTTACCCCCATTAGGTGTGCTGCTTCTAAAGCTTGATAAAAATAGAACAGCTGCCGTAATGAATCAAGAAGTTTAATTTTCCATATCTTGTAGAATAATCTCCTGTAAAATCATCTCTTGTGGAATGGGCATCCTTGCCCGTTCCAAATAAACAGGTGCCGAGACTATCGGAATCTCAATTTGAAACTCTGTACCTTCTCCTGGGCTGGAAATACAGTGAAGTTTACCTTTATGCTTTTCGATAATGATTTGGTAAGCAATAGATAAACCTAACCCAGTTCCTCGACCAACTGGTTTGGTTGTAAAAAATGGGTCGAATATTTTTTGCAGTATTTGTTTTGGAATTCCACAACCATTATCGGTAATGCTGATTAATATACTATTTTGCGAAATTTGTTGAGTGTTGATAGTAATTTTTAATAATTCTTGGTTTTGGGTTTGATTATTAGCAAATGAATCTTCTAATGCGTCTATTGCATTTATTAAAATATTCATGAATACTTGATTAAGTTGCCCTGCAAAACACTCTACTAAAACCAAATCAGAATAATTATTAATTACAGCAATTTCTGGGCGCCCATTTTGTTGGTTAAGACGACTTTGTAAAATGATCAAGGTGCTATCAATGCCTTCATGGATATTTACAGTTTTCATTTCAGCCTCATCCAGACGTGAGAAATTTCGCAGGGAAACAACTATTTGTTGAATTCGGTCTGCTCCCATTTTCATCGAGTTAAGTAGTAACGGTATATCTTTCTCAACAAAATCAAAGTCAATATCTTGTATACAATCTTGAATCTGTTTAATTGGTTGAGGATAGTTATGTTGGTAAAGCTTTAATAATTTCAGGACTTACGCAACTGGCACAAGGTGCTGGCGGGGGCTTCGCCCCCGCCGCGCGATAATTTAAATCAGACTAAACACATATGAACGTCTGGACGTTTTAGTTGTTGAATTAAATAATTAGAGAGT
>JAESFJ010000121.1_pt1 | contig 93752 bp, 85 predicted proteins | sample 9266161 | NCBI WGS metagenome assembly JAESFJ01 (sample SAMN14506165, study PRJNA617096) | algae metagenome | isolation source: Calothrix sp. FI2-JRJ7 and co-occurring heterotrophs from granitic desert soil | place: USA: Red Pass Lake area, Fort Irwin, California | collected 2000-06-01
GAGCAGCGCCGGAAAGCAGTGCAGCCAATTTGGTGTTCATTTGAGCCATCCCCGTGTTGATGGCTTAAGCATGCCCAACCCTTGTTGCCCGAGCGTGCGCAATTTCTCTAAAATTTTAAGCAAATGCGACTGAATGGCGGCGACGCAGCAAAAAGCCCGGCCTCGAAAAGGCCGGGCTTGGTTGGTCGGAGTAGAGTGATTCGAACACTCGACCCCCTGCTCCCGAAGCAGGTGCGCTACCAGGCTGCGCTATACTCCGTCAAAAGCACTTGCTGTTGCACTCAACGTTAGCAGTCTGCTAACGCCAAAACGCACTTTTCAGCACATTGTGCGCGCTATATATCCGCGCTTGCCACGCGCTTCAAGCGGGCCCGCAAGCCTTTTACACCACTCACAGCCACATGTTGCGAAGCAAAAGCAAACCGTGTACGAACCCCGCCAAGTTGGGGTGTCGCCAAGTGGTAAGGCACCGGTTTTTGGTACCGGCATTCCTAGGTTCGAATCCTAGCACCCCAGCCAAATGTGCAACAAACCAGGTAGCGGTTTTTTATTACTGTACTGGGGTTATAGTTGGGATTTCGTCTCACTGGCCTTTATTAGATTCAGGTATAATACGGCCGATCTAACATCAAAATTGCCTGATAGAAAAGATCTAAGATCAAACCTGCAATATTCATTAAGTGAATATTAGCTTGGCCGATCCTGCCGGAGATGTAGTTCTTTAAACTCAGTTCTATCTTGCCGCTATAATCGCTTGAGCATCAACAAACAGCATCAAAAGGGGTCGCTTGCATTGTCAAATAAGACCGAATTGATCCCTTTTGTCCATGTGCTTCGCGGCATGGCACCGATAATCGTAGTTTGGTGCCACCTCGGCGGCTGGTGGTTCATGAACGCCGGAGTATCATATGAACTCTGGAACGTATATCAGGGCACAATAGGTGATGGATTTAGACTGAAGCACAGCGGCGCACACCTGGCCGTAGCCGTCTTTTTCTTGATCAGTGGCTATATTATCAGTCACGTTGCCAACCATGAAAGCCAGCTTGAGTTCATCGTCAAGCGGGCATTTCGCCTGTTGCCAACCTTGTTCATTGCATCAGGTCTTGTGTGGCTCGGGACCGCCTTAACCAGTCACTTTGGCTGGCTCCCAATATTGGGGGATGAAGCCAAAGGACCTCGTGACTATCTGATGACGGCGCTGCTGCTTAATTTCCCTGTTGATCGAGCCCCACTTGCGCTGGCCACAACTTGGAGCCTTTGGGCGGAGGTCATTTTCTATGCTATTGTTGTCGCGATCATTCCTATCATTCGTAAGCGACCGCTTGTGGCCACGTGGATCCTTACATCAGTTGAACCCATTCTGGTGCTACCGTTCCACTGGAACGCAGACCTGAGCTATCTCGGCTATTTCTCCATTTACCTTCCGCTCTTTGTAATCGGACGAGCGTTTTACCTCGACCATCAGCGTGAAATCGGCGGGCGGGCAACGCTTGCGATTGTTGCCGCCAACATATTCATTCTGGCTTTGCTGTACGAGTTCCGTTTCCCTGGCGAACTGTTACAAGGTCCAACTGAGGTGGCGATCACTTACCTCGCTGCAATCATTCTTTTCTATGCCGCAATGAATGCGGGCATTCGTTCGGTCCACCCTGTTGTAAGCTTCTTTGCCAACATTTCCTACGCCTTGTATCTCGTTCATCTTCCTATCGGCTCCTTAGTGATGTCAGCGACCTTTGCAGCCGGACTCGGTACTTATCCAATACTGTTCGTTGGAGTCTTAAGTAGCGTCGGCGTGGCCTTTCTGGTTACCCGCTTCGTAGAGCGTCCAGCTCAGCGAACGGGTCGCTCCTTGCTTAAACACCGGTCGCTGCGAACAATGCCCACTGAGAAAGCGGGCGCCTTAGCGATGGTCGATGAGCCCACATCCAAGCCGTTACCTTGAGGAATAGATGCGCACGGCCCCATTCAAGTTGCTGCTCGCCGCATTGCTTCCTTCGATGGTGCCTCTTTCGGCTTCTGCTGCTGAGAGCATACTCCTAGCCTGTAGCATCACTTCAAACATAGCAGCGAAAGATGACCAGTTCTCGGCCTTCTTCTGCAAAGAAGCCGTGCATCAATTAACTTCGCTTACTGGAAACACGGTTGAGCCGGTGGCAACAGAAGTGCTGATCCAACAACCCAATTCGGCGTGGCTCCGACTGGACGTAATTGTCAAAAGCGCCAACGTCGTTTCAGGCCAGGCTTCCTGGGGCGGCGGTAACCTCAAATCTGGGCAGGGTGCGGCGCTAGAGGCTGGGATTAACGATGCTACCCTCAACGAGACCACTGCGTCATTACTGGTTCAAGCGTTGGTCGCAGGGTCACCGTTTGTGGCACCCAAATAGATACCGTTTCGCAACACGGCACGATATACGTAGATCAATGTATGTAGTTGCTTGACCGAAATTCTCCTTGCGCCTTAGAAAATGTTCACATCGGGGCAGGGTGACACTGGATCCGATCACCGGGGACCACTATGACCACTGACACTGCCTCCATTGCTGAGGGAACTCGCAACGTAACTTTGGCATCTCCCGGGACGCCTTACTTTCTTCCTTCCTACTCCACTGGCGAAATAGCTGCGTACCTGGTGCAGGGCTACTGGATGGAAACAGGCCAGAGTAAGCACGCGTTCAATACGAACCAGATAAGTGTAAACCTTGATGGGTTGACGTATGAAGGTCAGACCTTGGCAAGGGCAGCGCTCAACGTTTGGTCCGGTGTCAGCAACCTCAATTTTGTCCAAACGAGCGGCAGTGCACACATCACGTTTAGTGATGATCAGCCGGATGCATATTCCAGTTACGTTGCCATCGGATCGGTCACCCAGTCATCGGTTGTGAACGTCTCCACCGACTGGATAAGCGCTTACGGCGTAGGGCCAAACTCCTACTCTCTACAGACATACATCCACGAAATCGGGCATGCGCTCGGTCTTGGCCATGCCGGTAACTACAACGGCACTGGTGGCTGGAGTTACACGTCCGAAGGCGACAATCATTTCCTAAACGACTCGTGGCAAGCGACGGTGATGTCGTACTTCAGCCCGTCGGAGAACACCTTCATCAATGGTACAGACGCTTTTGTCGTTGGACCTATGATGGCCGATATAGCAGCAATCCACAGCCTCTATGGCGCACCGGCAAATGAGCGGAGTGGCAATACTGTCTACGGGTTCAATAGCAATTCTCTGGCCGAACATGACTTCGGCCTCTACCAAAATGACAGCCGGATGATTGCGTACACCATCTATGACACCGGTGGTGTAGATACGCTGAATGCCTCTGGGTTCGGTGATAAACAAACGATCAATCTGAATCCCGGGTCATACTCCAGCATTGGCGGTGAAATCGGCAATATCGGCATTTACCTGAACACCATCGTGGAAAATGCGTTCGGCGGTAGCTGGAGCGATGACATCTACGGAAATGCAACCCATAATTTGCTGGTCGGCAACTGGGGTGACGACTACATCCGTGGCGGGGACGGCTGGGACACCATCTGGGGAGATAGTCAGACCGAAGCCGCCGATCCGTATGGACTGGACTTCGACTATCTCTACGGTGAGGGCGGCAACGACCTGATACATGCCAATCAGGGCAGTGATTTCGTGGCAGGGGGGTCGGGTGCCGATACTATCTACGGTGGCTTGGGCAACGATACCCTTTGGGGTAACGACCAGATCGCGATAGGCAACTTTGAAGATGGGGCCGACTTAATCTGGGGCCAGGGTGGTGACGATACCATCTACGGCAATCAGAACAACGACTCGCTATACGGCGGCGAGGGCCTCGATACGATCTATGGCGGTCTGGGCAATGATACGATCTGGGGTAATGATCCCAATTCTATCGGCGCATTTCCGGACGGAGCTGATAGGCTTTACGGCCAAACCGGAGACGATCTCATTTATGGCAATCAGGGCGATGATTTTGTCGCGGGTGGTGCCGGATCGGATCGGATCTATGGTGGTCAGGGTAACGATGTTCTCTGGGGGAATGACTCGGTAGGATTTAACGGACCAGATGGCAACGACACCATCTACGGCCAAGGCGGTAACGACACCATCTATGGTAATTTAGGCAACGACGTGCTGTTCGGCGAAGAAGGGCAGGATTGGATTGCCGGCGGCGCTGGAAACGACGCCCTACATGGTGGGCTTGGCGCCGACACGTTTGTTTTTGGGAGCGGTTGGGGCTTCGATGCTGTCGGCGATTTCAATCTAGTCGGCGATGTCCTCGACTTCAGGGAACTCGCGGCGTTTAACGTTCATTCCATCTACGATCTGTCGTTCTCGCTCTACAATTCTAACCTCGTGTTGGCATTTGGCGACTCCAACGTGCAGTTGGTCGGAATCAACGGGGGGCTGTCGACGTCGAACTTCCTGTTTGCGTGAGGTGTTTTGAACTGCTCGGCGCCTCACTGCAGGAGTGCGGCGAATATGCATCGGTCAGGAGCAATAAGCCGATCCTTGGTCCTACGGACTTGCCCCGATGGTAGTTTCGTCTAGGTAGGCCTGCATGCAAATCGCTTATCTCTTGGGGATTCCGCGCTCCGGAACGACGCTGCTTTCAGCTTTGCTGAACCAGCATCCCCAAATCTATTGTCCGCCAGAGCCGTGGACGATGTTGGCGACATCGTCCTTGGGATCCGTACCGGCTGCTCATCCGGCAGATTCCGAGTTGATTCGCCAGGCTGTTGCCGGGCAATTGGGGCACCCATCGCTGCACCGCGATATTGCCGAGCGCATCTACCGTGAGATATTGGCGGATAGATCAGCTGAATGGCTTGTCGATAAGACGCCACGATATTATCACTGCCTCGACTACATTGCCGAAACAATGCCAGAGGCGAAGTATTTCTGGATCGTCCGCAATCCGCTGGACGTCGCCGCTTCCTATTTGTCGACTTGGAATAATGATGTAGTCGCCGCGCTGCGCGATAGAGTCGATCACGCCATTTACTTCGACTTTGCCTTGGGTTTTCGCCGGCTCGTGCGGTTTGCGCAAGATCACGACGTTCACATCGTTCGCTATGAAGAACTCGTTCAGTCACCAGCATCGGTGATGTCGAGGGTTTTTGCGCATCTGGGCGTCGAGCCCATTGAGCTCCAGCAAGATATCGCCTCGGGCATGCAGCCTTTGCTGGCCAGCGCCTTTGGTGACGTCAAGATTGCCCAAACCAAGACTGTTCACGCTAACTCAGTGGACCGCTACAGCGAGACCTTAGGCGAAAATAATGCGCGGCTGCTCTGCGCGCTTCTGGGGCGCGAACTTATGGACGCGCTTGGCTATGGCCAATACTACGACCGGCACGATGCTGGCTCGATCGAGGGCGCTGCCACCTTACCCCAGCAAGCGCATGAGCAAGGAATAAGGCTAGAGAAAAAGCGCCAGTCCTTAACTATGCGTCCGTACCACTATTGGCAAAGGCAGCGTCAACTCGCCGCTGACTATCGCGTGTCCCTGCGCGAGGCGAAACATGCTCCGGCGATAAATCTTGCGGGAGAAATTGCTCAGTTGCGGGATCTGGTGACCTCCCAATCCCATCAGCTTGCGTCTCTGGTAGCAACCGTCTTGGGCAACCAGGATGAGGAGCGCGCTGGCTGTAATTCGCAACAGGCGTCTAGCGGGGACGAGCGGCTAATCCAACTCCTCACCACGATGATGCAAAATCAAAACCGGGATCGCGACCATAGCGCCGCGCAAAGCGCGTCGGCGGCGGGGCATCTCGGAGAACAGATTCAGTGGCTGGAGCAAAAGCTGGCTGGCTTGTCGGCGGCTTTGGATCACCAACGAGCATCGGCTCAGTCCTCATTGGACACTAAACTTGTCGAGTTGCGTCAATCCATGAACGAGCATGAGCGCGAAATGGAAAACGTAAAAGCGCAGATGGAAGCAGGCGTTGCAAAGGAAATCGAGCAATTGAGCCAACTCGAGCGCAAGATCGTGTCTATCCAGCAGTCACCATTGGGACATCTGCTTGGCTGGGGGAGGAAATGAACTCTCCGCGCATCAGCGTCGTCGTACCCAGCTACAATCAGGGTCGCTTCCTGCGACAGTGCTTAGACAGCATTGTGAGTCAGGGATACGAAAACTTAGAACTGATCATAATAGACGGCGGCTCGACCGATGAGAGCGTCTCAATTATCAAGCAGTATGAGGCCCATATCGCCTACTGGCAGAGCGAGCCGGATGGCGGGCAGTCGGCGGCCATCAACATTGGGATGGCGCGTGCATCGGGCGAGATCATCGCCTGGCTCAATTCTGACGATCTCTACACAGCCGATACACTTCGCATCGTAGCCGACGTGGTCAAGGAGCACCCTGGCCACGGACTTTACATCGGCAACGGGTTGCGCCTGGACGAGCGGACAGGGATCAAGACGCCGTTTATTCAGCAGCACGTCGCCCTCAATAGGCACGCCCTTAAGGGTGGCATCGACTATATCCAGCAGCCATCGGTCTTCTTCGCACGTTCGGCTTGGAACGAGGTGGGCGGGCTCAACCAGTCCCTGAACTTCTGCATGGACTGGGACATCTTCATCCGTATAGCCGATCGCTACTCGGTGGTCGCCATTAACGAGTTCCTGTCGATGAGCCGCGAGTATGAAGACACAAAAACGGCGAGCGGGGGACTGCGCCGCGCAGCTGAAATCATTGCGATGACAGCAAAGCACGCCAACAAGCCCGTCACCGTGGGAGGTGTGCTCTACTTTCTAGAGACGCTGCTTCAGCCGGGTGTCCGTGAGGAGTTCGAGGACGTCACGTTCAGGCGCATCTACCAGCTTGGCGAGGATATCAAGGACGTCGAGCTTCAGCCAATGGCCAATAGCAGGATTGGTGTTCCCACTGATCCAGATGAAGGTGATACTGTTTATCTGCCGATCGCCCGCATGCCGGGAGTGGAGCGAGCGTTTCCGTCCCAAGATCAACTGCCCGTCATCTCCATCGTCATTCCGTCCTTTAATCAGGGGCACTTCATCAGGCGGACTCTGGAGAGCATCATCGGGCAGAATTATCCTAACGTAGAAATCATCGTCATGGACGGTGGGTCTACCGACGGAACGGTCGAAATCCTCCAGGAGTACGACCGGTACATCGCCCACTGGGAATCAGAGGCTGACCGTGGTCCTGCCCACGCCATCAACAAAGGTTTCGCTCGCGCCACGGGATCGATCATGGCGTGGCTCGCATCGGACGACATGTATGCAAAGAACACCCTTTGGATAGTAGGTCAGGCTTTCCTGGACGATCCGGATCTCTCCATGCTGGTGGGCAACGCACTCTATGTGGATGAAGCCGATCGTCCCAAGGTCATGGATCATGGGGATCATCAAACCGCTTTTTACTACGGCAGGGTTCAACCTCGTGAAATGGTACCTGCCTACTGGCTCTATGTGCACAGTATTCCCCAGCCATCCACGTTCTTTACCAAGAGCTTACTTAAGCAGGTTGGGGCACTGGACGAGAAGTACAAGTTCATCTTTGATTTTGAACTGTTCTTTCGGATGGTTTCGGCCGGCCGCGTCCTGAAGGTCGAAAGGACGCTCTCGTTCTATCGTATTCACGATGCTGCAAAGACGAGTGACTGGAACAAATTTCTGGTGGAGCTTTATAGTTTCAGCCGGCCCTGGTGGCCAAACCGCCGCAATCCTGAATTTCTGCGAACCCTGCGCTCGTTCACCAGCTCTTTCATGAAGCGCACCTGGGGCGGTCGCCCTCAAGGTCGTAAGTTTCGTCTGGTGCGCCTTGCCGTCGCGGCCCTGGCTGCCACTCGAATGGTGAATGTGGAGAAGGTCGCTCAGAGGTTTGCACGCCATAAGCAAGTGCCAGCCATTGGGCAGCAGCCCAAGCTGAGGACCGCAGAAGCAAACTATCACAAGGATCTGCTGCCGGCCAACTCTGACAAACCGCTCGGTTCCGTGCTATTCTGTTCGTACTTCCTGCCGAAATATCCGGGCTTCTCCGGGGGCGAGATACGGGATTTTCACATCCTCCAGGCGCTTCAGCAGCACGCCGAGCTAAGCGTTGCTGTTACCTCGCCATCTCCCTCGGTGAAGGCGCAAGATATCCTGCGCCCGGTTTTGGCCCATTACTTTGACTATTCGCTAATCGGCGAGCAAACCGAGTTGGTTCATCAGGAAGGCCACAAGCAGTGGACCTCACCAGTAACCCTGCTTGCCCGGGTTATGAACCGTTTTGGGGTGCCAATTCCCGGATCAAAGTACCACTTCGAATCCAGCATGCATTTGAAGTCCTTGCAGGCCTATGTGGCGACCTATGTGAGGCGGTTCCTGCGTGAACACAAGCCACAGTTCTTGGTTGTCAGCCCACAGTCCAATGGCCTCGCCTTGCTTTTGGAGGATGACATCGGGGAAACGCGCACCATCATGGCAAGCTATGATGTTGAGGCTGTTCGGCTGGAGCGGTTGGCTCTGGCATCGACCGGGCACACCCGGATCAATGCCAATATCCAGGCGCGGCGAGCCGCCCAGTTCGAGGCTGACAACCTCGTGCGCTATGATGGTGTTATCGCCGTAAGCGAGTTGGACCGTCAGGTTTTTATTCAACGATACAAGCTCGATCCGCAACGCGTGGCCGTAGTGGAAAATGGCGTAGACACTGACTATTTCGCATTCCATGATCGCCAGAAGACCAAGGCGCCAGCGGTCGTTTTTGTTGCAACGATGGGCTACGAGCCAAATCACCTCGCCGCAATGCGACTGGTGGACTCCATTATGCCGCTGGTCTGGAAGCAGGTGCCAGAGGCTCAGGTCTGGATAGTGGGGCAAGGGCCTAGACCGGAGTTGCTCAGTCGCTCCGATGGAAAGCGCGTCTTTGTCACTGGGTCGGTTGACAGCGTGCGGGGCTATTTGAGCAACGCGCAGGTAATGTGTGCGCCCCTCACTGCAGGAAGCGGTACGAAATACAAGGTTCTTGAAGCTTTATCCGCCGGCGTTCCGAGCGTATGCACGGCTCTTGCCATTGAAGGGCTCGAGATCATTCCCGATCAGCACGTAAAAGTGGCAGACGACAACGCCGGGATAGCGCAGCAGATTGCCGAGCTGATTCAAAACCCCGGCGAAGCGGCGCGCCTTGCCGCAAATGGCCGCAAACTGGTTCAAGAAAAATACGCTTGGAGCGTCGCCCTGCAAACGCTTCGGCCTTGGCTCGAAAAGATTGCACAAATGCCGAAAGCCTCAGGAGCGAGCCAGAGTGATCAGTTCACGACCGCCACCATCAAGGACGAGGTTGCGGCCTGATGCGCAGGGCACTGATCACCGGATGCACCGGGCAGGACGGCTGGTATCTCAGCAACTTCCTGGCGGGTAAAGGCTATGAGGTCCATGCTCATAGCCGCACCGGCACCAAGTTTGCTCCTGCTTACGCAGCCTATGCAGGGGATCTGGCTGATCCCGAGCGGATCCGGGCCATCGTGGATAGCGCCAAGCCGGACGAAATCTACAATCTTTGCTCGCTATCGCGTCCGCAGATGTCTTGGGAACAGCCGCTCAATGCGGGGCTGGTGAACGCGCTCATGCCGCATCAATTATTTGAGCACGTGCGCCAGCATCTGCCGCAATGCCGGGTATTCCAGGCGACATCGTCGGAGATCTTCGGCGATACCACCGAGGTGCCCCAGTCCGAAACGACGATCCCGATGCCCCAGACCCCATACGGCATCGCCAAGCTCTATGCGCACCAGATGGCGGGCGCCTATCGCCGGCACTATGGGCTTTTCGTGTGCAGCGGCATCCTGTTCAATCATGAAAGCCCACGGCGCCCACTAAGCTTCGTGTCGCAAAAAATTGCCTACGCCGCTGCGTGCCTGAGCTTGGGGATCCGCACGTCCGAAGCCACCGATGAGCGCAACGCGCCCATCGTCGACAATGGCACGCTTTATCTCGGAAACCTGGATGTGGAGCGGGACTTTGGCTTCGCCGGGGATTATGTCGAGGCGATGTGGCTCATGCTGCAGCAGGAACAGCCACGCGACTACGTGATCGGAACCGGTGAAAGCCACTCGATCCAGGAATTCTGTGAAATGGCTTTCGCCATCGCCGGCCTCGACTGGAAAGCTCATGTCCGTTCGGCGCCCGATCTGGTGCGCGCCGTCGACTCCCGCCGCACCATAGCCGATTCCCGCCGGGTTCGCTCAGAACTCAAGTGGGTCCCCCGCACTTCCTTCCAGGACCTGGTGCGGCACATGGTCCAAACCCAGATCGAGGCTTTGCAATCCCGCCCTTCCGTCACCGGTGGCGCAGTTTGATGAGGAACTATCGCCAGAACCTGCAATCGAGCGGCGCCGCCAAGCGCCACCCTGCATTCCTGGCTGCAATCTGATGCAGAAGTTTCCAGTTTTACCGCAGTCGGCCGCAAAGTCGGCGTTGGCAAACCGCTACCTTGTTCAGCAACTGACCTGGCGCGAGATCAGCGGCCGCTATCGCGGCTCGCTGGTGGGTCTGCTGTGGTCTTTCGTCAATCCGCTCATCATGCTGGCCATGTACACCTTTGTTTTTGGCGTGGTGTTCAATGCGCGCTGGGGACTGGAGCGTGAAACCACATTCGATTTCTCGCTGGTGCTGTTTGCCGGGCTCATCGTCCACCAATTGCTGGCCGAATGCATCAATCGGGGTCCATCGCTGATTTCGGGCAATCCGAGCTATGTGAAGCAGGTGGTGTTCCCGCTGGAAGTGCTCCCCATGGTCGCCTTGGGGTCGGCCGTGTTTCATGCACTGGTCAGCCTTTCCATTCTGCTTTTGATCTGGGGCATAACCCATGGCGGACTGCCGCTTGCCGCCATTTCCATTCCGGTGATCCTTCTGCCCCTCTGCATTCTGGCGCTTGGGCTGGGCTGGTTTTTGTCCTCCACCAGCGTCTACCTGCGCGACATCGGGCAGATCGTCGGATTTCTCAGCATGGGTCTCTTGTTTTTAGCGCCTATTTTCTACCCGGTCAGCAATGTTCCCGAGCCCATGCGCTCGCTGCTGATCCTCAATCCGCTGACTTATATCGTCGAGGCCCTGCGAGCGACTTTGGTGCTGGGTGAGTTTCCCTCCCCCGGTCCCTTTGCGCTCTACTGCCTCATCGCCCTCGTTGTGTTCTCACTCGGCTATGCGTGGTTTCAGAAGACCCGCGCCGGCTTTGCGGATGTCTTGTGATGAGTGAGCCTGATCATTCCGAACTGCTGCTCAACATCAGCGGCGTCAGCAAATGCCACCGCCTCTACGAGCGGCCACAGGACCGGCTTCTGGAATCCCTCAGCCGGCACCGACGCAAGTACCACCGGGAGTTCTGGGCGCTTCAGGACATCTCCATCAAGGTCAACCGCGGCGAAGCGATTGGTATCATTGGCCGGAATGGCGCTGGCAAGAGCACGCTGCTGCAGATTATCACCGGTACCATGGCGCCGACCAGCGGGACGGTCGACGTGCGCGGCAAGATCGCGGCGCTCCTGCAATTGGGCAGCGGCTTCAATCCTGAGTTCACCGGCCGGGAAAACGTCTTTCTGAACGGCGCCATCCTGGGTTTCACGCGCGAGCAGATCCAGCAACGCTTCAAAGAGATCGCCGAGTTTGCGGAGATCGGCGACTTCATTGAGCAACCGGTCAAGAATTACTCCTCCGGCATGACCATGCGGCTGGCCTTTGCCGTCTCGACCTGTCTGGAGCCCGAGATCCTGATTGTGGATGAAGCGCTCTCGGTGGGCGATGCTTTGTTTCAGCGCAAATGCTACGCGCGCATCGAGGATTTCGTGGAGCGCGGCGGCACCCTTTTGTTCGTGTCCCACTCGCTCGAAACCGTGCGGCGCATCTGCAACCGAGCTTACTACCTCAAGGATGGCACGGTGCGGCTCGCCGGCAAGCCGGCCGAGGTCATCGCCGCCTATGAACATGATCTGGACGCCAGCAACCGCTTGGCTGAGGCTACGCAAGCGGAGGCCCGCAAGGCCGGAGAAAAGTTCCACGACTATGGCAATCGCAAAGCCAACATCGTCGAGACCTGGATCGAGGCGGAGAACGGCGAACGCGTCGAGCGGATCGAGCCAAACCAAAGCTTTCGCTGGTGCTATGCCGTGGACTTCCTTGCGCCCTCAGAGCAAGCCATTTTCGGTCTGCGCATGGTCAATGTCGAGGGCCAGGTCATTTACGCGACCAATTCGCGTATTCTGGATAACACCACCTATCGGGCAACTGCGGGCGAGCGTCGGCTGGTCCAGTTCGCGATTTCGACCGAAGCATTGCCACCCGGCGATTACTTCTTTTCCGCTGGCGTCAGCGAGCGGATCGAGGGCGATGATCATTTTCTTCATCGCCGCACAGATGTGGGTTTCGTGCGCCTCTCGGACGCTTCTGAAAGCCGCTATTACGGCATGGTCAATCTGCACGCCAAGGTCAGCGTCCAGTGAGTGCGTCGGGCTCTCTTCAAGTGCCGGCTGAAAGCGCAATGGGAGGCGCGAGTCCACGCATTTCGATCGTGACCCCGTCGTTCAACCAAGGGCAGTTCATCGAGCGGACCATCCGCTCCGTGCTGGGGCAGAACTACCCGGCGCTTGAGTACATTGTCATGGACGGCGGCTCGACCGACGGCACCATTGAGCGGGTCGCGCCTTATCTTGATCGCCTCGCGCATTTCGAGACCGGACCGGACGGGGGCCAGAGCGCAGCGATCGCGGCGGGGTTCTCCCGTGCCACCGGTGAGATCATGGCTTATCTCAACAGCGACGATATCCTCTTGCCCGGCGCATTGCGCTACGTTGCGGCGTTTTTCGAGAACCATCCGGAAGTGGACGTGCTTTACAGCCATCGCTGCATCATCAATGCCAACGATGAAGTCATGGGTCACTGGATTCTGCCGCCCCACTCCAACTACCTCATGGAACGCTGGGACTTCATTCCACAGGAAACCTGCTTTTGGCGACGGGATTTGTTTGAGCGCGCCGGAAATCTTGATCCCACTTTCTCGTTTGCAATGGACTACGAGCTTTTCGTCCGCTACATGCGCTACGGGCGATTCCGTAGGGTTAATTACTTTCTTGCGGCTTTCCGTGTTCACGCAGACGCCAAGACATCCAGGGACATGAAAACCATCGGCACAGCCGAGATCCATCGGGTATGGGACAAGTACAAGGTCAAGAGCATTCCCTTGGGAGGCAAGGTCCTGTCCTTGTTCGTTCGCTTGCAATCGGGCCTTTACAATCGCCTGCGGCGCCGCATCGCAGGCCTTCCACCCGGTAAAGACTTTTCGCTCGATAGCGTTTGGGGACCCTGCCTATCTGAAGTTCGGGTCACGCAGTGACCGCAAAAGAGAGACTGCTATAATGAAGAAAGCTTTGATCACCGGCGTTACCGGCCAGGATGGCTCGTACCTGGCTGAGCTTCTGATCAGCAAGGGCTATGAGGTCCACGGGATCAAGCGCCGTACCTCCCTCTTCAACACTGACCGTATCGATCATCTCTATGAAGGTCCTGAGGTCACCGACAGGCGCTTTGTGCTCCACCACGCCGACCTGACCGACTCCAGCTCGCTAGTGCGCGTGATCGAGTCCGTTGCACCCGATGAAATCTACAATCTGGCTGCGCAGAGCCACGTTGCTGTCTCTTTTGAGGAGCCTGAGTACACTGCCAATTCGGATGGGCTGGGCACCTTGCGTATCCTTGAAGCTATTCGCAATTTGCGGCTGCAGGACAAGACGCGGTTCTACCAGGCGTCCACGTCCGAGCTCTATGGTTTGGTTCAGGAAACGCCGCAAACCGAGCGAACTCCCTTCTATCCACGTAGCCCCTATGCCGTGGCAAAGCTCTATGCCTACTGGATCACGGTGAACTACCGCGAAGCCTACGGCATCTATGCCTGCAACGGCATCCTGTTCAATCACGAGTCGCCGCGCCGCGGGGAAACCTTCGTGACGCGCAAGATCACCCGGGCCTTGGCACGCATTAAGCTGGGTCTGCAGAAGACGCTGCTTTTGGGCAATCTAGACGCGCTCCGCGATTGGGGACACGCAAAGGACTATGTGGAGATGCAGTGGCTCATGCTGCAGCAAGCGCAGCCCGAGGACTTTGTTATTGCGACAGGCGTGCAATATAGCGTCCGGCAGTTCGTTGAGATTTCCGCTCGCCACCTAGGCATGCCGATCCGCTGGGAAGGCACCGGCGTAGATGAGCGGGGCTATGATGAGCATGGCAATGTGATCGTTGCCGTTGACAAGCGCTATTTCCGCCCCGCTGAAGTGGAAACGCTCCTAGGCGACGCCACCAAGGCCCGCGAGAAGCTCGGTTGGACCCCCAAGATCACGTTTGAGCAACTGGTCAAGGAAATGGTGCGGGAGGATCTGTCCAGCGCCACCCGTGATCAACTCGTCCGGCAGGCCGGCTATGCCTCACACAATTATCACGAGTAATCCATGAGCCAGGCGATCGACAAATCAGCGAAGATATTTGTTGCCGGCCATCGCGGCATGGTGGGCTCAGCCATTGTTCGTCGTCTGGCGCAGGGCGGCTACAACGATGTTGTGACACGCACCCATGCTGAACTGGACCTGATGGACAAGGCCGCCGTCTCCGAGTTCATGCTCGCTGAAAAGCCCGTCTATGTCTTCATGGCGGCCGCCAAGGTTGGCGGTATTCAGGCCAACAACATCTATCGCGGCGAGTTCATCTACAACAACCTCATGATCGAGGCGAACGTCATTGATGCTTGCTACCGCTCCGGCGTTGATCGCGCATTTTTCCTTGGTTCAAGCTGCATTTACCCGCGCGACTGCCCGCAACCGATCAGCGAAGACTATCTGCTGACGGGACCACTGGAATTCACCAACGAACCCTATGCGATTGCCAAGATTGCTGGCATAAAAATGTGTGAGGCATACAACAGCCAGTACGGCACCAAGTTTGTGTCTTTGATGCCAACCAATCTTTACGGTCCAAACGACAATTACGACCTCAACACCAGCCACGTACTTCCTGCGCTGCTGCGCAAGACCTATGAAGCCAAGCTGACCGGTGCGGGGAACGTTACTGTATGGGGCAGTGGCAATCCTCGGCGGGAGTTCATGCATGTAGACGACATGGCCGATGCATGCGTCTTCATGCTCGAGCAGGGAATCAGCGACGGACTATTCAATGTTGGTACTGGCAGCGATGTGACCATCCGTGAACTGGCCGAAACCATCGGCCGCATTGTTGCGTTCAAGGGCATGCTGCAGTTCGATGCCAGCAAGCCCGATGGCACGCCTCGCAAATTACTCGACGTGTCGCGCCTGGCAAAGTTGGGATGGCGGGCCTCGATCACCCTTGATCAAGGCATTGCCAGCGTTCTTCCAGATCTGGAGCGCAAGCTAAGCGCCGCGGCTTGATGGATCAGCCGCTCGTTTCGGTGATCGTGCCGTCCTTCAATCAAGGCAAGTTTCTGGACGCGGCGCTCACCTCTATCTTTCGGCAGAATGTGCCGGTCGAAGTCTTTGTGTTAGATGGGGGGTCAACTGACGACTCCCCCGCCATTATCGAGCGGTGGCGGCCCAGGCTGGCCGGAGCCCGCTCCCACCCCGACGAAGGCCAGGCGGCAGCGATAAACGAAGGCATGGCTCAGGCGAATGCGCCATTTGTGTGCTGGCTCAACAGCGATGATCTGATGCTTGAAAATGGCCTGGCAAACCTGCTCTCGACAATGCAGAAATACTCGGATGCGCCCGCAGCCTATGGCAAGGTGTGGAATGTCGATGAACGGACCGGATCGCGGCGTCCGGTCTGGGTGCAGCCTTTCTCAGAAAAGGCTTTGGCAAGCCGCTGCATCATTTCCCAACCAGGTACCTTGATGCGCCGGTCTGCGTGGGAAGCCGTTGGAGGACTAGACAGGTCCTTGCATATGGCGCTCGACTACGATCTTTGGTGGCGGCTCTATCGCCGCTTTGGTGCACTGGCCTTTACCGAAAGCTTCGTTGCGGTCAATCGTGATCACCAAGAAACCAAGACTCGCCGCTTCAGGCGCGCTCACTATCGCGAGGCCATAGATGTGGTGCGTCGGCACCGAGGGCGGGTGCCGTTCAAATGGTGGTTCTATCAACCTTATGCGGTCTGGTTTAAGTCGTTGCGCGGTTAGTAACAGACGAGAAGGGCAACAACGCTTCTTGAGCGTAGGTCAAGCGCGTCCACGTGAACGCGTTTCCATCTATCCAAAATTGCTAAACGACACCCTTACGTATATGTTCTTGGTTACTTGGGATCTTAGCCGGATCAAGTAACCGCTAACGGTTCACTCCAAGCTGCTCGCCAGCCGGATCGGTAGAAGCAAAGTTGAGTTGATGAGAATCCAAAGCGGTCGGCAAAAGCAACCAAGTCCGGCTACTCTCGCCAACCTTCCCAAAAAGCCGATGCTTGCGCTTTTTCTCCTGAGCCTGGTGTCGAACCTTCTGATGCTCACCGGCCCATTGTTTATGCTCCAGGTCTATGATCGGGTGCTGGCAAGCCGCTCCTTGCCAACGCTTGTGGTGCTGACGACCCTGGTCTGCGCGCTGTACGCTTTTTATGCCTTAGTGGAAGCGCTGCGTGGCCGCATGGCTATTCGCGTTGGCAATTTGATGGAGAAAAGTTTAGGCGGTCCGTTGCTCGCGGCTTCTGTTTACATGAAAATGAGCGCAGGAACACCGCCTGGCGTTGATGCTCTGCGCGATAACGATCTTCTACGGCAGTTTATAAGCGGCCCTGGCCCTATGGCTTTGTTGGACCTTCCCTGGCTGCCGGTTTATCTCGCAATCGTCTTTCTGTTCCACCCTTTGCTGGGTTGGCTTGCTGTTGCGGGCGCCTTGATGATGGGCTTGTTGATGGGGCTAAATGAGTGGCTCTCCCGACGGTTGTCGCGTGAGGCCAATGTGGCTCAAACGCTTCGTCAGCGTCAGGTTGACGACATCCGCAACAATGCAGAATCTGTCCTTGCCATGGGCATGTTGGGCGATATGCAAGCGCGCTGGCTTAGAACCACTGGCGATTTGCTGCAAATGCAGAAAGCAGCTGGCGATCGCGCCAACCTCTTTTCCTCTATGATCAAGGGATTGCGGTTCCTTTTGCAGTCGGCTGTTCTGGGTCTAGGCGCATATCTGGTTATAGAAGGCCAGATCTCAGGTGGCCTGATGATTGCAGCGTCGGTGGTCACTTCGCGCGCACTGGCACCTGTGGAGCAGATCATTGGGCAGTGGCGCAGCTTTGTTGCCGCCCGTCAGGCTTATGGTCGAATTCGAAAGTTGATTGCCGCGTTGCCGCCGTCAAGCCGCGACACACAGATGCCTTTGCCAAAGACAAAGCTACTGCTGCGGGGCGTGGCAACAGCGCCAATGGGCGGCAGGAGCCCAGTTCTGACTGATGTAAGCTTTGAGCTTAATGCCGGCGATGCGCTTGGCGTATTGGGACCATCTGGCGCAGGCAAGTCGTCGCTGATCCGCGGACTTGTAGGCGCTTGGCCGGTGCTGAACGGAGAAATTCGGCTAGACGGCACGCTGTTGCGTCACTTCGATCCTTCGCAGTTTGGCCGAATCATTGGCTATCTGCCTCAGCGTGTGGAGCTCTTTCAAGGTACTGTCGCGCAGAACATTGCGCGTTTTCGTGCTGATGTTGATACAGACCAAATCATCGAAGCGGCGCGGGCAGCCAGCGTGCACGGCCTGATCAGCAGCTTGCCGAACGGCTATGACACGCTTGTGGGCGAGCAAGGTGAGATGCTGTCAGCTGGGCAGAGACAACAAGTTGGTTTGGCGCGCGCGTTGTTCGGAAATCCATTTTTGGTTGTGCTCGATGAGCCTAATTCCAATTTAGATATTGAAGGAGAAGCCGCGCTTACCCGTGCCATTCTAAACGTTCGCGAGCGCGGCGGCATTGTCATTGTCGTGGCTCATCGGCCAAGCGCGATAGCCGCAGCCGACAAACTACTCTTGTTAAAAGCTGGCAAGCAGATTGCTTTTGGGCCAAAAGGCGAGGTGCTCAAGCAAATTGGGCAAGCAGCCTCTGCTGAAAACATCCGCAGCCTGAAGGTCTCCTCCACATGACCGCTGCAGGTGTGCACGAAGATAGTGAATTGCGAAGCCTACAGCGCCATTCCTGGTTTGCGCTAGTAGCTGTCTTGGGAGTTATCGTTGGCCTAATCTGGTGGGCGTCATCAGTGCAAATTGCCGGAGCGGTAATCGCCCAAGGCGCCGTAGCGGTGGAGTCGTACCCTAAGCGTATTCAGCATCCCGAAGGTGGAACGGTGCGCGAAATCCTTGTTCGCAACGGGGACAGGGTCGAGCAAGGGCAATTGCTGGTGCGGCTTGACGATACGCCGATCGCTGCTAATCTGGCGGTACTGCACAGCCGTTGGCGGGAAAATTTAGTTCGAGAAGCTCGACTAGCAGCCGAAATCGCCGGTAAGGCTACTATAAATATTCCGACGTCCTTGGCGGATGCGTCTATCAGTACTGAGATTGGCAATTTGCTTGAAATTGAGCAGCAGGTCTTCCGCTCCCGGGCTATCGCAAAAAGGGGACGCGCTGCCCAGCTCACCGAACAGATCGGCCAGTTACAAGCTCAGATCCAGGGGCTGGAACTGCAGCGCTCGGCTATTGAGCGGCAGGTGGCAATCTCACAGGACGAGATGAATTCTCTTGAGTCTTTAAGAAGCGGGCAACTGATCGAAACGAGCCGCATCAACAATCTAGGCAAACAACAGGCCGAGTTAGAAGGGCGGTTGGGCGAAATCATATCCTCTACTGCTGGGGCTAGAGCTGCCATTGCTGAGCGTACTTTGCAGATTACGCAATTGGACGACGACCTGCTCACCACAACGCTGGAGCAACTTCAGGAAACCCGGCGCGTACTGGCTGAAACTACTGAACAGATACGAACCTTGGAAGAGCGGCTCGCGCAAACGCAGATCAAATCGCCTCAAGCAGGCATAATTCATGAGTCGACAGTACACACTATAGGCGGCGTAATCAGCGCGGGTGAAACCTTGATGACGATCGTTCCGCAAGGCGAGACGATGTTGATCAACGCCCGTATTGATCCAAACGATATCGATCGTGTCGCACCGGGCCAGGAAACGCTGCTGCGCCTCACCAGCCTTGACCTTCGTGCTACCCCAGAACTGACCGGGATGATTGATGCTATCTCACCTGATGTGACGCAGGATAGCATCACTGGCTCGGTTTTTTATACCGCTCGCCTGTCGATCCCTCCAAATGAATTCGCCAAACTACCCAGCCCAAACATGCTTGTGCCTGGCATGCCGGTGGAAGCCTTTATAAAGACCGACGAGCGGACTGTTCTGTCGTACCTGTTAAAGCCCTTTGCCGATCAGTTACAACTTGCGTTCCGGGAAGAATAGCATGGTAGCGGCGGCAGTTCCCTCGTAGGTGATTGCCCGCAATTTGTGCATGTGTATATTTGTGGCACGGGCGGTGTTTAGAGGGCGGATTCTTGGCTCAGGTGCAGAGCAGCGGTGAAGAGCACGGCCTGGTCCCGCCACTCGCTCGTCCTGCAATGCCCGCCATTATCTGGTCCTGTGATACTGCGGGTGCTTGTACCCAGCTTGGATCGGCTTGGACTGCGTTCACTGGCTTAAGGACAGAAGATTGTCTTGGGTGGGGCTTCGAAGAGGCAATCCATCACGATGATCGCCCGGCTATCACGCAAGCTTTTCAAAATGCCAAGACTGCAGGGTCAAACTACCAGGTGGAGTATAGGCTTCGCCATATATCGGGTGGTTATCGATGGGTCCTCGATACCGCTACACCTGAACTTGATGCGTTTGGCGCCTTTGCAGGTTTTGTGGGCGCCATCGTAGACAACGAAGCACGCAAACAAGCCGAGCAGAAGCTGCTGGAGCGCGAGCGTGAACTGCGTCTCGTAACGGACACGGTGCCCGTGTTGATCGCGCATGTGAACAAGGCAGAGCGCTACGTCTTTGCCAATTCGACTTACTATGAATGGTACGGTGTTGATCCAGAACAGATTATTGGCAAGTCGATTGCCGAGTTGCTCGGGGCCGAACGTTATGCCAGCCGCAAGCCATTCATAGATGCTGCCTTGAATGGCGAACGGGTTTCGTATGACTCTGAAGTCCAACTCAAGGACGGCTCAACGCGGACTGTAGAAACCGTTTATGTTCCTAACATCTGCTCTTCGGGCAATGTCGATGGCTTTATTGCTATTGTCTCGGACATCAGTGAGCGGCGCCGCTCGCAGGAACACCTTGACTTGGTGATGCGCGAACTTAAGCATCACATGCGCAATCTCTTGGGCTTGGTGCAGGGATTGTCTTCGCAGACCTTTCGCAGGGATCGTCCGCTTCGCGATGCTATGGATGCTTTTCACGGCAGGCTGCAGGCACTCGCTGCGGCGTCGGACGCCATCACACCGCAAAATGTATCAACGGCTGATATCGAGGACATTGTGCGCAATGTCGTAGCGCCATATCGCGACAAAGATGCCGATCCGTTCTTGATCCAAGGAACGAGCGTTAAGCTTTCAACCACCGTTGCGACTAGCCTCGCCATGGCTTTACACGAGCTTTGCACAAATGCCCTGAAATACGGCGCTCTGTCGGTTCCTGAAGGACGGGTGATGCTCAAGTGGACGAGCGATGCCGAAGGTTTTGTCCTTGACTGGGCAGAGCAGGGGGGACCTGCCGTTGTACCGGCGGCTAGAGTGGGGTTCGGTTCTACGCTGCTCAAGACTGCGTTGAGCGCGCAACCAGGCTCTCGGACTGATCTTCAGTTCGACCCCGCTGGTGTCCGCTGCCGGATTTTCCTCAAGCGCAGTTCATTACCCGATCTGAGAAGGTAAACTGCGAAGTTAAACAGTAAGTTCGGTATTACGACCCGCCGGCTTGGACCGGCAGGCCTACTTTACGATCAGCTAGCGCTAGTGAGGCGGATGATTTCGGAACTGCCTGATCGATCTTCAGTAACGGCATAAACGGCGCCGTCCGGACCGACTTTGACGTCGCGCACACGGGCGTCGACTGGAACACGCTCTTCGGAGGCGACGCGGTCGTTCTCCATGTGGAGCACGACTACCGATTGCGCCACCAAGCCGCCTACCAGGAACGCTCCATCCCAGCTTGGGAACTCATCGCCTTGATAGAAGGCCATGCCTGAGGGCGCGATGACGGGATCCCAGTAATAGACCGGCTGCGTCGTTTCTGTGTTGGCCGTAATACCTGCTCCAATCGGCTCACCGCTGTAGTCGATTCCATAGGTCACTTCTGGCCAGCCATAGTTCACGCCCGCTTCGGGCATGTTGAGTTCATCGCCGCCCTTAGGACCATGCTCCACCGCCCAGAGCCGACCCTGGTCGTCAAGCGTTGCAGATTGCATGTTGCGGTGTCCAAGGCTCCAGATCTCAGGCAGGGCGCCTTCCTGGTCCACAAGTGGATTGTCGGGCAGCGCCTTGCCGTTCTGATCGATACGGAAAACCTTACCCAAGCCGCTAGCAATCTCCTGCGCCTGATCGCGGATAGGCGTGTCAGACCGTTCGCCCACAGTTACAAAAAGCTCGCCATCGTTTCCGAATACCAGGCGCGAACCAAAATGCTTGTTGCCGTTATAGGTAGGGGTCTGCTGGAAGATGACTTGAACATCGTCGAGCCGTCCGCCGCCACTTTCATCTTGCACCAGCGTGGCAGAGGCAACTGATGTGCCGTTGCCGCCATCACGTGGTTCGGAGAACGAGAAGAAAATCTTGTTGCTGGTTTCGAAATCAGGCGCGAGCGCCACGTCCAGCAGTCCACCTTGCCCTGCTGCATCCACTTCCGGCACATTTTCGATCTCAGGCCCAGCCTCTCCACCTTCGCTGATGATCATCATCGACCCGGCCTTTACCGTCACCAGCATCCGGTTGTCCGGCAAAAATTCCAAAGCCCAGACTTGCGGCAATCCAGTTGCAACAGTTTCTTGCTCGACTTGGGCCGGCTCGTCCGGCGCGGGCGCGCGTGTCTGGTCAGGGGATTGCGGCTCCTGGTTCTCAGCATTGGGTGGTTGCGTTTCAGCCGACGCACTCTGCGCCCAAACAGGGGTACTGGCAGCAAGAGCTAAAACCATCAAGCTGGCGTAGTGCAGGGTGTGGGTCTTCATGCAAGGTCTCCTCAGCGCGTGAAATCAGCGGCAAAAGCTTGAGCTAAGCTGTTGTCCTGATACGGAACTGCCGAGGGAGCACAGGGTTCACGACCTCCCGGGAAAGTGTAGGTGGCTCGCTGTGTGAAACAAGGCTGGTTGCCCTTAAGCACCAGACATAAGCTCCCGGAATGACGTTGCTATGTCCTTGTGCCGGTAAGGCTTTGAGAAAAAAACACCGCCATCGGGCAGGTCGGTTATATCTACCATCCGGTGCCCCGACGTGACGACAATACGCACTGGTGGCCATCTGTTGCGGACCGCTGCCGATAGCTTCAGCCCGTCCATGCTGCCGGGCATGTCGACATCGGTGAACAGGATCGAGATCTCCGGGTGAGTTTCGAGGAGGGTAATCGCCTGATCCGCCGTTTGTGCCTCCAATACCCTAAAGCCCTCGTCCTCAAGGAAGTCGACCGTGCTCATCAGAACGAGCGCTTCGTCTTCGACAACCAGCACTGTAATGTTCGCATTATCCATCTGCCGGCCTCGCAAGTGGCCCGTGTTACGGCCTGATAGGTGCTTCGCAACGTGGCATGATCAGTATTGGATGCGTCACAAATAGTCTTATGAACAGCTTTTGGAGCGTTTGAGGGAACTATTGCAGCATGGCGTTGACGCGGGCAGCCAGTTCATCGTTCTGAAATGGCTTGGCGAGCATATCCATGCCCTGGTCCAAAAATCCTTCCCGTTCCTGCACGCCGTCAGCATAGCCGGTCACAAACAAAATAGGCACGCTCTGCCTCTTTTTCCGGGCGAGTTCCGCCAGTTTGCGTCCGTTAAGACCCGGTAGGCCGACATCGGATACAATCAAATCTATCCGGCTGCCGTCATAAATATGGGGCAGGGCCGTTTGCGCGTTTTCGGCCTCGATTGCGGTCAAGCCAAGATCCTTGAGAACCTCTACGATCAACATGCGAACGGCATCGTCATCTTCAATGACCAGAACCACTTCGCCGTCTGCTGTCCGGCTATCGCGCACGGGGAAGTTCTCCGCCTCAGCGATGTCAGCCACTGCACGGCGCAAGTATAATTCGATTCGCGTGCCCTTATCTGGCGCCGAGACAATTCTCACATGCCCACCGGATTGCTTTACGAAACCATAGACCATTGACAGGCCCAGGCCCGTGCCTTGTCCGATGGGCTTGGTCGTAAAGAACGGATCGAAAGCTTTCTCGATAACTTCGTGGGTCATACCTTCGCCATTGTCTGACACGGCAACTAAAACGTATTCGCCGCTTTCAAGGCCATTGGCACTTCTGCCCCCGGGGTGAATTGCAACATTGGCTGTCTCGATCCGCAAGATGCCCCCAGCCGGCATCGCGTCGCGCGCGTTGATCGCTAAATTCAGGACCGCGCTTTCGAGTTGGTTGCTATCGGTGAGACCGCGCCACAAATCAGGCACCGTCTGCACCGATAACACGATGTTTTCGCCCAATGTCCGACGCAGCAAATCTTCCATCGTTTCGATGACTGCCCCGATATCCACTGGTCGCACATCCAGCGTCTGCCGGCGCGAAAATGCGAGCAACCTTTGCGTCAAGGCAGCGGCGCGCTGTGCCGAGCTGGTTGCTGCTTCCATGAAGCGATCCAGATCGTCATAGCGCTGCTTGCCAATGCGGCGGCCGATAACGTCGATGGCTCCGATGATACCAGCGAGAAGATTGTTGAAGTCGTGCGCAATACCGCCAGTAAGCTGTCCGATGGCTTCCATCTTCTGGGACTGCCGCAAGGCCTCTTCTACGGTTCGAACCCGTTCAGCAGCCGCTTTTTCTTCAGTTGTGTCGCGTGCACTTCCGTAGATTACGCCGTTGTCGTCCGGCGTTATCGTCCAGGAGAACCAGCGGTAATTCCCATCTACATGACGCAGCCTGTTTTCGAACTGCACGGAAACTGTCGGCGCTGTACCCTCAAGTGCTGCGCGTGTCGCCTCGCGATCTTCCTCATGCACCCAGTCGATGAGGAGGCATCCCAATACCTCGTCAACATTGCTACCCAAAATCCGTTTCCAGGACGGCGTAAGATCACGCACCCGTCCATCAGGCCCGATCACCGTCAGTACGTCCTGCGAATTGCGCCACAGCAGATGCCGTTCCATAGCCTGTTGCTCAACGCTGGCTTGCAGCGATGCCGTCTTGTCGAGGAGGGCCAACTCGACCTTTTTCTCGTTCGTGACATCGCGCACGACCCCGAGGAACCTGGTGCAAAATCCCTTCTCGAAAATGGCGGTGCCGGTGCTTTCGATCCAACAAAGATCTCCGGCTGGCGTAACGATCCGGAACTGCTCGGCAAACTCTGCGCTCTGCTCCAGGGTCGTGGAGCGTTGAATTGCCTGATGCACACGCTCACGATCGTCCGGATGAAGCATGCTGACGAAAAGAGGGTAGTCCAGCTTAGTACTGGCTGCGACGCCAAACATTGACCGGCATTTTTGGTCCCAGCTCAGAAGACCTGTTGGTGGCACGAACTCCCAGCTTCCCAACCGTGCTGCACGCAGAGCAATACGACTTCCGACTTCGCTGGCCCGCAGGTCGGCTTCGATCTGTAAACTCCTGCGGCGCTCGCGTGCCTCGGCGACCGCACGGCTGACTGCCGAATGAAGCCGGCGCAAATTGCGCTTGGTGACATAATCGACCGCACCTTGAAGCATCGCATTGGTCGCAAAATCTTCGCCGACAACGCCAGATACGAAGATGAACGGCGTATGAGGGTGCCTCGAATGGGCAATCTCGAGAGCCGACAAGCCGTCGAAATCGGGCAACGAATAGTCGGCGAGGATGACATCATGCTCGCCATCCATCAAAAGCTCGAATTCGGTGCGGTTCGTTGCGCGCTGAACTTGGAAGGTAAACGCGCCGGCAGCCAAATGGGTCTCAAGCAGTTCAGCATCAATGTCGCTGTCTTCTAGCAACAAGATGTCGAGACGGATCGGCTCCACAAGGCGCTCCGGCCTAATGGTCATGGCTGCCCCGCGGGGGTGGTTCGTTAAGAACGGCCCAAAACATGCCAAGATCCTGGATTGCTTCAAAGAAAGCGTTGAAGTCGACAGGCTTGACAACAAAGGCGTTGACCCCGCTCTCATAGCTTGCAAGCACATCCCGTTCCTCGCGTGAGGAGGTGAGCATCACCACTGGGACATGCTTTTGGGCTGGATCTCCTTTTATAGATTCCAGCACCTGCAACCCGTCAACCTTAGGCAGCTTTAGATCCAGCAGGACAACTGCAGGGTGTCCGCTATCGCGGCCTGCGTACGAACCACGCTCATACATGTAGTCCAGTGCCTCTGCGCCATCGCGGGCAATAACGATGTCGTTGGCCAACTGGCATTTGGCCAACGCTGCCAGCGTTAGTTCCAGATCGCGCGGATTATCCTCGACAAGAAGGATTGGACGTAAGTCAGGCATTTGTTCTGTCTCTTCCACCTTCCGGCAGAGTGAATGTAAATTTAGCGCCTTGGTTCACGACGCCCTCGGCTTTGACGCGTCCGCCATGCCGGTCGATGATGCGCTTGGTTAAGGCCAGACCAATGCCTGTTCCGGCGAAATCCTCAGCCTTGTGCAGGCGCTGAAAAACGCCAAAGAGCTTATGGACGTAATCCATTTCGAAGCCCACGCCATTGTCGCGCACGCTGTAAACGGCCTCGCCCGCTTTGAAGTGACCTTTCACCTCGATTACCGCGGGATTGCGGCCGCGCGAGTATTTTACGGCATTTTCAATGAGGTTGGCCAAGGCTTGCCGGATCAGCGCGCCGTCGCCCCAAGCCGGTGGTAAAGGATCTATACGCCACTCTACGCCTTGCCCCTTCACGTCGGGCTCTAGCGAGCGCCGTACTTCGGCAACCAGCTTGTTCATGTCAATTCGCGCTTTGTCGACACTGGTGCGACCAAGCTGGGAAAAATTAAGGAGATCATCCACGAGCCGTCCGGCCGACAGTGCTGAATCGACGATTGACCGCAGATAATGTTGAGACTTGTCATCAAGGCTCGTTTCGCGCGCTGTCAGCAGTTCCGCATAGCCCACGATATGGCGGAATGGCGCGCGAAGATCGTGCGACACGGAATATGAGAACGACTCCAGTTCCTTGTTGGAGCGCTCCAACTCCTCGGTCAATTCTGCTCGTTCCTCAGCTCGCCTTAGGACGAAGTTCAACAGCGCATTGCGAAAATCATCCGCACTCTCGATCTCGGCCTCCGTCCAAGCAATGGCGCGATGCCGCACCACTTCCTGCCATTGCTCGAACGATTTGCGCGGCGTCAAACGCTCCTTGGGGTCTTCTGGCTTGCGGGGGTCGCCGCCCCAGGTCACGGTGCGGACCACCTCGGGCCTGAACCAGATGACGTAGGAAGCATGCAATTGCGAGATGGAAACGGCCAGTACGCCGCTCGCCGTATCCGCGATGGCACTCCCTGGTGGCCAGATGGATGCGAGCCGGTCTGTTGCGAACCGGTCCTTACCCGATGAATGCAGATGCTCCACAAGTTCGGCAATAGCTTCCGCTGGCGGCGTTTCTCCAACCCGGCGCATCCCATCTTCAGTGACGATTACGGCCCCTTGCGCATTGGTCAAAGCGAGCCATGGCACAGGATTCCGTGACAGTTCCTCGGGGAGCTTTTGCGCCTGCGAGAGCTGCTCAAGCAACTCGGTTTCATATCTTCTCGCCGCAATACGCTGTGCCGCATGCGCTCCACGCTGCAACGAACTGATCTGTAACGAAAAAATCTTGGCAATGAAATTACAGGCGGAGCGTACTTGCAGCGGCACTGTTCGGGGCACCTGGTTGTGGCAAGAGACCAAGCCCCACAACTTGCCGTCCACGATGATCGAGATCGACATCGACGCGTAGGTACCCATATTGCGCATGTACTGCAAATGCACCGGCGAGACACTGCGCAACCCAGTAAAGCTGAGGTCCATCGGCATGCCGTCCACTGGGCTCATCAAAGGCAGTAGCGGCACCGGAATATAGTCTGCGTCGGGAATGATCCGTAGCGGGCTTAACCGGTAGAGTTCGCGGGCTTGCGCCGGAATGTCGGATTCTGGAAAACGCAGATCGAGGTAGGAGGGCAGGGTGCCATCGCTACTTTGAGCAATTACCGTGCCGTGCCAATCGGCGTCAAAGCTATAGATTAAAACGCGATTGTAGCGCGTGATCGCGCGTACCTGGTCAGCCACGGAAGCTGCTACAGATCGTAAATCGCTCAGCGGCAGGATATCGTCAGCAAAGGCTTCGAGTCGCGGAAACATTGCCCCGATGACCTCGGCTTCGCCCGACCCGACCGGCTCAAATTCCAATACAGTGCCCTGCGGCATACGGTGGCCGCTGACGTTGAACGCCCCGTTAGGCAGTAGCGTCGTCTGCAGCAGGGTCGATCCACTCGGCAGCTGGATCCAGTCAGCAAGGGTCGACCCTATCCCGATAGTGTCGCCAGCAGAGAAGCCTTGTCCCAGGAGTGTGGGCGCATTGGCACTTGCCTGCAACACGCGCAATGTGGCCGGGTCAACCACGATCATCGCACCATGCGGTTGGATACCGCCAGGAATGCGAATGGGCTCGGCAGCACAATTCTGAATCTGCGCATCCATTGTCCCCGTCAGCATGCGGGCTCTCGTGTCATCGCACCTTCAAGGACGGCAAACATCTTGTTGGCGCCCTCGATGACCTCGTTCCAGCGATCATCAGGTACGCCTGAAAGTTCAAGCTGGAAGCTTGCCCACATGGCGCCTGTTCTGCTGCCATACGGATCGAAATAGCTGGTGCCCCGTAGCGGCCAGTCCAACATCTGGCGCAAAGCCTTACTGATAATCTTGCCACCTAGCGTCGAGCCTTCGAGCACATAAAGCGCCCCCAACGCCTGAGTTTCGGTAGACGGCAGCCAAGTCTCTGTCGGTCGCAAAACAGTACCGGTTTGACGACCCAGCTCATGCAAGTCTGCCTGTAATTGAGCTAGTCGCGCCCGCTCGGCTAATCTCTTGGGTAATAAAGAGAATATCGTTGGCTCAGCGTGCCGTAGGACGAGGTAAAAGTCCTCCAGCATCTGGACCGCGCAGGCAGCATCGGGCCGGTGAATGTCAAAACCAGTGGCAGACTCCAGCCTCGCATGCGCTTCTGCTGTCTCGGCCCGCAAGCGTTGGGCCAGGCTGGAACCAAGGGTCGGCTGAATCAAAAAAAGGCCTCAAGTCATTTAGCGAGCGAAAAAAAACTATTCGCGCCTTACAACAGGATCAAGGTCCTAGAACGTGATCGTGACCACGCCTCCCTGCGCCCAGGCCACAATGTTCTGCTTCAAAGATCGGTTCCGCCGCTCTGGAAAAGATTAGACGAAAACCGGAGGGGAAAGGCTAGCTCTTGGCAACGCAGCATGTGAAACTAACCGGAATCAATGCCATAGTGCAGCAATACGAACGCGGAGCAGCCGCGCCTTTCAAGACCGCGCATTCAGGTGTCTTATGCATGTTCTAGTTATCGGTGCTGCCGGCATGATCGGCCGAAAGTTGGCGTCTCGGCTGGCAGTAGATGGTCAACTCGCCGGTCAGCCGATCGAGGCAATGACCCTTGCTGATGTGGTCTCGCCTCCCGTTCCGGCAGGCTTTACGGGCAAGATGTCGAGCGTTGTCACCGACCTGTCATACCCAGCAAATGCCCAAACTCTCGTCTCCTCGCAGCCTGACATCATCTTCCATCTGGCAGCCGTCGTGTCCGGCGAGGCCGAGGCTGACTTCGACAAGGGCTATCGCACCAACTTGGGGGGCAGTGGTGCCTTATTTGATGCCATCCGCACCCAAGGACAGCAGCAACCTTATCGTCCTCGGGTTGTCTTTTGTTCGTCCATCGCCGTTTTTGGTCCGCCCTTCGCCGAGCCAATCCATGACGAGTTCATCCTAGCCCCGCAGACGAGCTACGGCACGCAAAAGGCAATGACTGAGCTCTTGCTTGCCGATTATAGCCGCCGCGAGTTTCTCGACGGGATTGGCATTCGTCTGCCCACGATCTGCATCCGCCCGGGCAAGCCCAACGCTGCCGCCTCCGGCTTTTTCTCGAGCATTCTGCGAGAGCCACTGGTGGGACAGGAGGCCGTCCTGCCTGTCGATGAAAAAGTGCGGCATTGGTTTGCCAGCCCGCGCGCCGCCATTGGCTTTCTGCTCCATGCGGCAGGACTCGATCTTGGTCAGTTAGGGACGCGCCGCACTCTCAACATGCCGGGACTGTCCGCTACTGTGGCCGAAGAGATTGAAGCGCTGCGCGCCGTCGCCGGGGAAAAGGCAGTCCAACTCATCCGCCGCGAGCCTGATCCAAAGATCATCAAGATCGTTGATGGGTGGCCTTACAACTTTGCCCCGGAGCGCGCCCTTGCGCTGGGCTTCAGAGCCGAAGCCTCGTTCAGCGAGATCGTTCAGGCTCATATTGAGGACGAGCTTGGAGGAAGCCTGCCATGAGCAAGCCCATTGCCGTGGTGACTGGTGCTGGCACCGGCATTGGCAAGGCAATCACCGGCGCTTTGCTGAACGCCGGCTACGCTGTCGCCATGACCGGTCGCCGCCGCGAAGTCCTTGAGTCTGCCGCATCGGCGTTCGCTGGGGATATCCTCATCCAGCCTGCCAACGTTGGGATCCTCGACGAAGTCGACCAACTGTTCGCTACAGTAGTTGCGCGGTATGGCCGCCTCGACCTCCTGGTGAATAATGCGGGCATGTCTGCGCCGGCGGTCCCAATCGACGAACTCGACGTTGCGACCTGGCATCAGGTCGTCGGCGTCAACCTGACCGGCGCTTTCCTTTGCACCCGCGCAGCTTTCCGGCAAATGAAGGCGCAGGATCCACAAGGCGGTCGCATCATCAACAACGGCTCAATCTCCTCAATGACCCCGCGTCCCCATTCTGCACCTTACACTGCAACCAAGCACGCCATAACCGGCCTGACGAAATCCTCGGCGCTCGATGGCCGTCCGTTCAATATTGCCTGTGGCCAGATCGACATCGGCAACGCCGCAACCGAAATGACCAGCGCCATGTCCAGGGGCGTTCTGCAGGCCGATGGCTCCACCGCGCCTGAGCCAACGATGGATGTGGCTCATATCGCCGAGGCTGTAGTGAACATGGCAAAACTTCCGCTCTCAGCCAATGTTTTGTCCATGACCATCATGGCTACCAAAATGCCGTTCGTCGGCCGCGGCTGATTTCAACTTTTTACAATTACAAACGACCAGGATAACTTATGGACAAGCTGGGCATCGGCATAGTCGGGCTGGGCAACATCTCTGCCGCCTATCTCAAAGCTAGCAAGCACTTCCCCATTTTGGACGTTCGTGCCGTGGCTGACATGAACCCGGCTGCAGCCCGAGCGCGCGCCGAGGAGTTTGGCCTCAAAGCCGTTGCACTTGACGATCTGTTTTCCGATCCGTCGATCGACATCATCCTCAATCTTACGATCCCCAAGGCACATGTCGAAGTAGGTCTGCGGGCAATCGAGGCTGGCAAGCACGTCTATTCCGAAAAGCCGCTGGGTATTGCCTTTGCCGAAGGCCAGAAGCTGATCGCCGCCGCTAAATCCAAGGGGCTGCGGGTCGGCTCTGCGCCCGATACTTTCCTCGGCGGTGCTCATCAAACAGCGCGCCGCATCGTTGACGAGGGAACGCTTGGGCAGATGATTGGCGGGACGGCCTACTTCATGTGCCCCGGCCATGAGCGCTGGCACCCCAACCCGGCTTTCTACTATCAAGTGGGCGGCGGCCCGATGCTGGACATGGGGCCCTACTACATCACCGATCTCGTCAACCTCCTGGGTCCGATTGCCAAAGTCTCGGGCGTTGGATCGGCCTTACGGCATACCCGCACGATTACGGCTAAGGAGCGGGCAGGTGAGATTGTCCCGGTTCATGTGCCGACCCACGTTTCGGGCACACTAGTCTTTGCGAACGGAGCCGTGGTTCAGATCACCATGAGCTTCGACGTTGCCGGCCACAAGCATGTGCCGCTTGAGATTTACGGTACCGAAGGCAGTCTGGTCGTGCCTGACCCAAACTTATTTGGGGGGCAAATCGAGTTGCTGCAGCAAGGCGGCGAGTGGCAGAACGTTGACACGGATATGCCTTACGCCGACGGTAATTATCGCTCCATCGGCCTCGCGGATCTGGCTTATGCAATTGTAAAAGATCGTCCGCATCGGGCGAGCGGTGATCTGGCGCTGCACGTCCTTGAAGTCATGGAAGCTTTCGACAAGTCCTCCGAATCGGGCCAGGCGGTCAATATCACGACGCCGGTGGAACGTCCTGCACCGCTGAGGCATTCGCTCTCAAGTGGGAAGCTGAGCTAAAAACATGAGCAGGAATTAACGTAGGCAAATATTAGGTCAGACCAGGGTCATAAAATCGTCGTGATACTCGGCGAACAGGCACCTACCGCTTTCTGAGCGGTTGACAAAGACCGTGACGCGGCAACGGAATACCGAGTGCTGGCACCTCCCAGTCATTCGTATGCTGCATGGCTTCCATGCGACAACTTTTCTGGCTGTTCAGCGTTCGGGATTTGCCGACAGAGCTAGGCTAATTCCTGTTCCGGATAAAGTTGTGAAGCGTCACCTTGAAAGCCTGCCGAACCGTCGTGCCGTCCTGGTTGGGGGCGGCGCTACGCTTTTCCTTTTCTCGAGCACATCGCTAACAAGTTCTGTCTTCGCTCAGAATGCCGATATCGTTGATCCTTCGCCGTTTGACTTCGATCTTTTTACAGCCCGCATGAAGGACATAGCGGGGCAGCCCTACCAAACACCTAGCTTTGAATTGCCGGAAAGTTTCCGCGGTCTTGATTACGATGCCTATCGCCGCATCCAGTTCCGCCCCGATCACGCTCTGTGGGCTGAAGATGGCTTAGGCTTTCAGGTACATGCCTTTCACCCTGGGTGGCTGTTCAAGGAGCCGGTGAAGCTGTTCGAGGTGACAGAAGGCATGGCGAAGCCGGTCGACTTTGGCGCCGCTGATTTTGACTACCACGACCAAACAGTCGAGGAGCGAGTCGCTGGCACGACTTTCCCTGGCGTTGCAGGAATTCGCATCAATTATCCGCTCAATGCTGCCGATCGTATGGACGAGCTCGTGACGTTCCTTGGCGCTAGCTATTTCCGCGCGTTGGGCCGCGACAATGTTTATGGGCTTAGCGCCCGCGGTCTGCTGATCAACTCCTGGCTTGAAGGGCCGGAAGAATTTCCCCGTTTCTCCGAATTCTATGTGGAGCGTCCATCTATCGCAGGTGGACCAATCATCGTTTATGCAGCGCTGGAAGGTCCTAGCGTCACCGGCGCTTATCGGTTCGTTGTGACTGCGGGTAGCGAAGTCGAGCAAGCCACAGTCATGGATGTCACTGCACGGCTTAATTTCCGGCAGGATGTTAAAGAGGTGGGCATCGCTCCCCTAACATCGATGTTCCTCTACGCCGAGGCTAACAGGGCTGGGTTCGACGACTATCGCCCACAGGTTCATGACAGCAATGGCTTGCTGATCGAGCGTGAAACCGGCGAGGTTATGTGGCGCGCCCTCAACAATTCACCCGCCTTGGGAAACTCCTACCTTTGGGAAAATAACCCAAAAGCTTTTGGACTTTATCAGCGTGGAAGGGATTTTGACACCTATCAGGATGCTGGCGCGCATTATGAACGCCGGCCCTCGCTGCGCGTTGAGCCGGTCGGCTCATGGGGACAGGGGTCGATCCGCCTCATCGAGATTCCGGCTAAGCTGGAGGTCGATGATAATATCGGGGCCTTTTGGATTCCCGCCGAACCGGTGCTCGCAGGCCAGTCGCGCGAGTTTGGATACCGCCTGCTGTGGGGTGACCTCAATCCGGACACGAATTCGCGATTGGCTTACGTCGCTGAAACACGCTCCGGGGCAGGTGGCGTGTCAGGTGTAGAAAACGCGGGGAACTTGCGGAAGTTCGTTGTGGATTTCCAAGGCGGCGAACTCGCCAACATTCCGGCGGGAACGCCACCAGATGTGGTGGCAACGGTTTCTGGCGGAGTAGCGCAACACACAGTGTTGTCGCGCATCGATGCCAACGGGGCATGGCGTCTTGTCTTTGACGTTGAGACCGATGAAACGGCACCCCTCGAACTCAGGGCTTACCTGGTCGGGTCGGGTCGCCAGCTAACCGAAACTTGGCTCTATCAATGGAGGCCTGTGGCATGAAATATGACGGCAATTTTCCTTTCGGCAATGCGCTACCGGACGCGCCACTTCCCATGCCCAAACAGCGGCTCGAATTGCAGCGCCGTTCGCTGTTCGACACGCTACGCGATGTTTTCTCGGTTTTTGCAACACGCTGAGCCGGTCACATAGTTTGATAACCGCGCCCAATTTTATCCGATCCCTTGCCCTGCTCGTCGCACTCGCGCTGAGCTGCGTCGGGGGCTACCTGTTTCTACGTTTTACCGGGGAAAACGGGCTGACTGCGCTAGATGTTTTCCGTGCCGGTTTGGTAGTCCTCAGTAGTTTCTGGCTGGTTTGGGGTGGCGCTGCGGCCGTCATGGGTGTCTGTACCCCCGCCCGTACGCCTGAGTTTGATGCGCGTGCCGCTCCCCGCGGGATGACGGCCATTCTAGTGCCGATCTACAACGAGGATCCTGCCCAGACCTTTGCCCGCATTGCTGCGATGAATCGTAGCCTAGTAGGGCTCGGAATTGCCGAGCGCTTTCACATAGCCGTTTTGTCCGACACGCAGTCTCTCGAAGCAGCGACGCAAGAAGCAGTCTGGTTCGAGCACTTACTGCGTGAGCCAATGAGCACTGGCCGTATCTTCTACCGCCGCCGCGAACGCAACATCGGACGCAAGGCAGGCAACATTGAGGATTTCGTGGCGCGCTCCGGCGGTGCTTACGATTACGCGCTGATCTTAGACGCAGATAGCCTAATGTCTGGCGAGACGATTGGTGAAATGGCCCGTCGTATGGATGCCGATTCAAAGCTCGGCTTGCTGCAGACCGTCCCCAAAGTCATTCATGCCAAAACACTCTTTGGCCGCTCCATGCAGTTCGCTGCAAGCTACCTCTCGCCGAGTTTTGCGCGTGGCGCTTCGCTCATGCAAGGCTGGGAAGGACCATATTGGGGGCACAACGCCATTGTGCGCATGCGGGCTTTTGCTGCTAGCTGCGGCCTGCCGGAATTGTCTGGTAAGCCGCCATTTGGTGGCCACATCCTTAGCCACGACTATGTCGAGGCGGCGCTGCTCTCGCGCGCCGGCTGGAAAGTAATTGTCGACCCTGATCTGGAAGGCTCCTTTGAGGAAGGTCCAGAAAATCTGATCGAATATGCCAAGCGGGACCGGCGCTGGTGCCAAGGCAATCTGCAGCACCGGCGCTTGATCGGTGCACCAGGCCTCAAGTTCTGGAGCCGGTTCACCTTTGTGCAAGGCATTATGGCGTATCTCGCGTCTCCAATCTGGCTGCTGCTGATGGGTGCAAGCATCGTCGCTGCAGTCATTCCGGATCAGCCTTCGGTCTTCTTGCGTCTGAGCGATGCCAAATTGGACATGTGGGTGCTAGCTGCAGCGGTTGTCCTGGTGCTGGTGCTGCCCAAATTTCTCATCCTCCTGCGCGGCAACTTTGATGGCCGCAATAAGCGGTTCGGCGGCACTTTGCGCACGACAGCCTCGGTGTTGTGCGAGATCGTCTTCTCGACGCTGTTGGCGCCAGTCATGCTGCTACTGCAAACGCGCGCTGTAGGGCAGGTGCTTCTTGGCCTGGATGGCGGCTGGCCTGCGACCAAGCGAGGCCAGAGCTGGATCAATCTCGAAATTGCCTTCCGATCGAGCTGGTGGATCGTCCTTCTAGGCATTGTAACGATGGCTGCCACAGTGATTTTCGCGCCGGCAATTGCGCCTTGGGTCGCACCGCCCATGCTGCCGGCCATCTTTGCGCCTTTTCTGATTTCGATGAGTTCCAAGCCATCCCGTGACGAAACCCTGCCTCAACTTTTCAGGACAGATCTGGAGATTGCGCCGGCCTCAGTAATCACTGAGTACCAGAAGATCATGACGAACTGGACAGTCCCCGATCTGACCGTAGGACCCGTGATGATCAGGACGCCAAGCTATGTCCCTGCCTGAAACCACTGCCTTTCGGAGCAGTGTGGACCTCCCGGTTCGCAACTGGTGGCTGCAAATCTGGTCTCCTGCGGCTGGTGCCAGCCAGCCCGGAGCACTTGGTGGCCGCGACGAGCGGCTCGATATGTTCCGCGGGTTAGCGCTCGTGATGATTTTTATCAATCACGTGCCGAACACCTTCTACGAAGACTTCACTAACCGAAATTTTGGGTTTTCCGATGCGGCTGAAGCCTTCGTCTTCATGTCAGGCATCGCCGCAGGCCTGGCCTATTCAAACCGGTTCCGCAGCGGTGATTTATGGGCCGCGACGGCAAAGGTATGCGCGCGCGCACGCCAGCTTTATTTTGTGCACATTGCAATCACCATGCTGTGCTTGGCTATTTTCGCCGGCGCAGCAAAGTGGCTTGGCTTCACCGAAGTCCTGACCAAGAACAATCTAGCGCCGATTTTCCAGAAGCCGTTGAGCAGCCTAGTTGGCATTCCGCTGCTGACCCATCAACTAGGCTACCTCAATATCCTGCCGCTCTATATGTCGCTCCTCCTGGCAACGCCGCTGATCATCCTGGCGGGTCTACGCTGGCCTATCCGCGTTGCCTTGGTCTCAATTGCGCTTTGGGTCGTCGCCGGCCAGTTCCGCTTTAATCTCCCAGCCTTTCCAAATTCCGGTGGCTGGTTCTTCAACCCCTTCTCGTGGCAATTATTGTTCGTTATCGGCGTGCTCTCGGGCATGGCCATGAAGATGGGCAAGACCTTCGTGCCCTTTTCACGCCCACTCATGGGTCTCGCTATAGGCATGCTGGTCTTTACCCTGATGTGGATGAAAATCCCGCCGTTCGGCAAGTTCATGAACGGCACCATGGGTTGGCTGAGCGGCGTAGGCGTACCTTTCTACATCACCTGGTTCGACAAGACGTTCTTGTCTCTGCCGCGCCTGCTTCACGCCTTGGCACTTTTCTACGTCCTATCGAGTTGGCCGCTGATGCGCCGTGTCGCTAGCTCGACTGTGGCCACGCCGCTCCGCCTCATGGGGCGGCAAGGCCTTGCGATCTTTGCCACAGGCACCGTCATAAGCATGTTCCTTCAAGCTCTGCGGACGCGCAGCGAGCCGGATTTTGTCGCCGATGGCCTGATGCTCGGAACAGGCTTGCTCTTGTTGGTCGGCCTTGCTTGGGGCTTGACCAAAACGCAGGAAATAACCCGCGCCAAAGCGGCCTAAGGCCGGTCGCGGAAGCGACGCTGATAATCAGGATTGTAGAGCGAACTCTCGCGGAACCCCATAGCGCCGAGCCCCTTGCCCACAAAGATGATCGCCGTTCGCCCTATCGGGTCAGCGGCGAACTGATCCTCGATAGTGCCAAGCGTTCCCCGGATGATCTTCTCATCCGGCCAGGACGCGTGAAAAACAATGGCGATCGGGCACTCGGCTCCGTATAGCGGCGTTAGTTCGGCTACGACGCGGTCCAGAGCATGGACAGCAAGGTGAATGGCCAAGGTGGCGCCCGTGGCCCCGAAGGCCGCAAGCGTTTCCTCCTCCGGCATGGGGGAGGCACGGCCACTGACGCGCGTCAGTACAAGGCTCTGCGCCTCTGCGGGAATGGTCAGCTCACGCCCAAGCGCCGCTGCTGCAGCCGCAAAAGCAGGAACACCCGGAGTAAGTGTATAGCCAATGCCCAGCCGGTGTAGCCGCCGCATCTGCTCGGCCACTGCGCTCCACACAGAAAGATCCCCGGAATGCAACCGAGCAACATCTTGCCCAGCATTGCGTGCACGCACGAACTCTGCCTCGATCTCATCGAGCGACATCGGTGCCGTGTCCACAATCCGCGTGCCAGGGTCGCACCACTCAAGCATTTCCAGCGCCACAATCGACCCGGCGTAAAGACAAACCGAACAGCTCTGCAGCAGCCTCATGCCACGCACTGTGATCAAGTCCGCCGCCCCGGGTCCCGCCCCGATGAAGTGCACCTTCATGGCTTAGTCCAGGCCCATTGCGTGATCGGCATGGCTGGCCGCCATCCTGTCATGCTGCCGACGCGGTCTGCCCGCGAAACGGCAATGCGTTTTAGGCTCCCACCCAGTTCGGCATAGCGCTCCAAAAGCACCGCCTCAAATTCCAGTGTTACGGCATTGGCCACCAACCGACCGCCGGAGCGGAGCGCCGCAATAGCTGCCTCAATGACGTCCTGATCGGAACCACCACCACCTACGAAAATGGCATGTGGCCGCGTTAGGTCCGCTAAGGCTTCCGGCGCCCGGCCGACGATAACATCCAAGCCCGGTACGCCCAACTTTTGCGCATTGCGCCCGATCCGGGCTGCCCGTTCTGCGTCGGCTTCAATGCCGACGGCGCGCAGGCTCGGGTCTGCCAACATCCACTCTATCCCAACTGAGCCTGAGCCGGCCCCAATATCCCACAACATCTCGCCCCGTCGTGGCGCCAAGGCCGACAGCGTCAGAGCCCGCACCTCACGCTTGGTGATCTGCCCATCGTGCTCGAAGGCGCTATCGTCCAGGCCGGCCGTCAACGGCACGATGCTGGCGCCGGGCAAGGCAACAACGCTGATGGCACAGACATTGAGCGGGTCGACTTGCGGCAGATCAAAACTCATAGCGAGTTGCGAACGCACCTGCTCCTTGGGCCCGCCCAGCGCTTCCAAAACCGTCATGATGGAAACGCCAAAACCTGCCTCCGCTAGCAAAGTAGCCAGCGCACGAGGGCCATGTTCGTCAGAGGTCAGCGCAAGGATGCGCGCGCCAGGATGCAAATGGGGGCGGATAAGATCAAGCGGCCGGCCATGGAGCGACAGGCACACCACATCCTGCAACGGCCAGCCAAGCCGCGCGGCAGCGAGGCTAAACGAAGAAGGATAGGGGAAGACGACCATCTGGCTGGCATCGACATGCCGGCTGAGCGTCGCCCCGACCCCATGGAAGAATGGATCGCCCGAGGCAAGCACACATACCTTGCGGCCCTTGAGATCCAGCACCGCATCAATCGAAAGGGAGAACGGGGACAGCCAGGGCCTTGCCTCGCCCCGGATTGCATCCGCTGCAAGTTCCAGATGACGCGCCCCGCCGAACACGAAGTCCGCTCCGGCAATTGCTTTCTTGGCAGTTTCCCCCAGCCCCGCCAGGCCGTCTTCGCCAACGCCTACAATGCTCAGCCAACTCATCCCTGAGGCCCCGACGAGCGTGGCGAATAGATCAGCGGCGCCATATTGTCTCGTTCGATGACCCGCGTTTCAGGCGATCCGATAATTACACAGGTTGCCATATCAGCCTTGGCCGGATCGGCTTCGGCCAGCGTCATGATGGTAATAGCTTCATCCACCCGGCCTGCTGCCCGTCCGAAGATAACAGGTGTTGTCCAGGGCAGAACCTCGCGCAGGATGGTGAATGCTGTGCCCAATTGCGAAGGTCGTGCCTTCGAGATCGGGTTATAGAGCGCAATGACAAGCCCCGCCCCCGCAACGGCTCGCAATCGTGCTTCGATGATCGTCCAAGGCTTTAGATTATCGGACAGCGATATGGCGCAAAAATCGTGCCCCAGCGGTGCGCCTGCCCGGGCGGCTACTGCCAACATCGCTGTAACACCTGGCACAATCTCCAGTTCTATGCTGCGCCACGCGGGTGGTCCTCCTTCGATTGCCTCGCAAATAGCCGACGCCATGGCAAACACACCAGGGTCGCCCCCTGATACGACACACACTTTTTCTCCCGATGCCGCCGTGTGCAGCGCGTCCTTGGCTCGCGCTAGTTCCTCGCGATTGTCCGAAGCGACCCGTCGCTGGTCACCACGCAGGTTCAGTCGATCAAGATAAGGCCCGTACCCAAAGAACACATGTGCTCCTTCAATCACCGCCAGCGCCTCGGGCGTCGTCTGCTCCGGTTTACCGGGTCCGGTGCCTACTACGAAGAGCTTGCCGCTCATGGTCTTGTGCTCCAGCCAGGCACCAACACCAGCGCAAAGTACGGCGCAACATCATCGAGCTTGTCGGCCAAGCGGATTGAATACCCATTGGCCATCGTACCACGCTCGACGTAGACGGCGCTCTCCAGCCGTCCGGCAGCAGCAACAGCGCGGCGGATCTTTGGCAGATTGCGTCCGATCTTCATGATGACGGCGCCATCTGTAGCGCCCAGCCGGACAGCCAGGTCGTTTTCCGCCAGCGTGCCGGGCAGGACCGACAAGATGTCATCGCCCTGCACCAGTGGAAGCCCAGCCTGTGACCAACAGCCGGACATGGCAGTGATCCCGGGAATGACTTCGGTAGGGTAGCGCGGCGCCAGGCGCACGTGCAGGTGCATGTAGCTTCCATAAAACAGTGGATCGCCCTCGCTGAGCACGGCAACATTCCGGCCAAGCTCGAGATGGGAAGCGATACGAGCCGCAGCGTCAGCGTAAAAGTGAGCAGTAGCGCTCATGTAGCCGTCTTCGTGACGTGGAATCTCGGTGGTCACCGGATAGCTCAACTCCTCCTCGATCTGCGCACCCATGAATTGCTCAACAATCCGGCGGGCGTTGCTTGAATTTCCCCTCTTGGCAAAATAGGCAACCACATCGGCCTGCTCGACGGCTCGCATGGCTTTAAGTGTCAGCAGTTCCGGATCGCCCGGTCCGGTGCCCACCCCGATCAGCTTGCCGCTCATATGCCTGACCTTGCCAGTGCATTAAGCGCAGCCGCTGCCATGGCTGAGCCGCCCAAGCGCCCGCGCACTATGGCGTAGGGCACACCGTAGGAGTGCTCCGCCAGCGCCGCCTTAGACTCCGCTGCCCCCACAAAGCCAACCGGCATGCCTAATATGGCGGCAGGTTTTGGCGCCCCATCGCGCAGGAGTTCAAGAAGGAAAAACAGCGCTGTCGGCGCGTTACCGATTGCTACAACGGCTCCTTGGAGGCGCGGGAGCCACAAGCGCAGTGCAGCGGCAGAGCGCGTATTGCCAATCTCGGCGGCGATGCTGGCCGTTTGTGGGTCACGCAAGGTGCAGACTACTTCATTCTGCGCCGGCAGCCGGGCGGCTGTGACGCCGCGCGCTACCATTTCTGCATCGCAAAAAATTGGTGCGCCGTGCGCCAGAGCTTGGCGCGCCGCATCAACGAAACCTGGTCCGAACTCAAAGTGGTTTGCCGCGTCGACCGAACCTGCGGCGTGAATCATGCGGACAGCAAGATCGGCCTCATCGATCGACAAGCGCGATAAATCGGCTTCGGCTCGAATAATGGCGAAGGACTTGGCATAGATTGTCTCGCCGTCCTTGATGTAGTCGTAAGTGATCATCGCCTTCCCTAGCGGGTGGCTAAGACGGACTCAAGCTCATCCACGCACAACACCGCCGTGACGCTATCGCCTGCCGCGTCGCCGATGACAAGACCAAGGCCGTCTGGTCGTCCCACGATGGTGACATCGGCAGCACGTGGATGGGCGCAGCCTTTGGGGCAACCGGAAACGTGAAGGTGTGTTCCGTGCGGAACACGACGTGCCAGGTCGCTGGCTATTTGGCGCGCAGGAATGTGCCCCGAGGCACACCCCTCGCTTCCGATGCAGGCACTAACCCGTAGGCGCGTATCGCTAGCTTCAGTGATAAAGCCTAACGCTGCCGCTGTTGGAATGAAACCAGCACTTGCCAATGGCACCAAAAGCCCGTGTTGCAGGGCAAGGCGAAACTCAGCAATCCCGTCTCGTTCAGCCGCTTCGGCAAGTTCAATTAGCGCATCGGCTTTGGCGCTGCCGAAGGGCAGGGCAATGCCATCTGCGTGCCCATGTCGGAGCTTAAATCGACCGATGGAGCGACTGGTCTCAGCGCCCGACGCACGGATAGCCTGCGCCCCTGGCAAGTCAGCGGCTCTCGCAAACGGGCCGAGCTCCGCCAATTGCTGCAAAACATCGGCAACATACTCAAGGGCGTCGGCGTCCGACCCGTTTTGAGCTGCGCGCTGTCCGACAGATACCGCCCATAAATCCGCTTGCACGGCGTAGATGCGTATATCGGCCTTAAGTTGAGCAAGGCCGAACTGCCCACCGCCATCGACTACAACCGCGACTTTGGGCCCCAAACGACTACTCAGAGGGCGAGCCAGGTCAATTATGGCTTCTCTAAGCTGTCGAGGGTCGGCAATCTCATGCGGGTCTTCGCCAGCCAAAGGCGATGTATCAACGACCAGACCTTCCTCTATGTCGACAATTGCCCTAGTTGCCTGGGCAAACACGCTGGCCGAAGCTTCAGACAAACCGCGCACCTGCAGATTGCCGCGTGCAGTAATCTCTAAAACACCGTTGCCGTGAACTTGGGCAAGATCGGCAATGCAGGCCAGTTGCGCAGGGGTCAATCGTCCGCCCGCAACACGCAAGCGGGCCAGGAGCCCATCGCCGGTTTGCATGGGCGCATCCAAGGTCGGGCAGGCGCCACGGCGCCTGGCTTGGCTGACGTTTATGGATAGGGCGAGAGACATGACACTTTTATAGCGCATTTCTACTCGCAAAAACAAAGGGCGCCTCGAGGGCGCCCTTTGCAGAGATGTGCAATACTTTAGAACGGGCTCGACGGGTCAATGAAATCGGCTGCGTTTTCCTGCGTGATCAGCGTCGAGTCAAGCACATAGCGGCCTGCGACCTGGATACCGCCGACCATGTGCGACGTGGTCAGCTCGATCGCCGTTGCGATCATAGCCGGGCTGTAGCTTACGTCCACAGGGACGAGCTTATCGCCAGCAGCTACCCGCTGCAGCATCTGCTGCATGCCGGCGCCGCCCACGATGAACATATCGTTCTCACGGCCCGCTTGGCGGATAGCTTCGATGGCGCCGAGCGCAATGTCGTCGTCCTGTGCCCATACAGCCTTGATGTCTGGGAAACGGGTCAGGAAGTCCTGCATCACGCGGAAGCCGTCATCGCGGTTCCAGTTGGCGAATTCATCATCAAGAACCGTGATGTTCGAACCTTCAATGCCAGCCATGAAGGCGTCGAAACGCTGCTGGTCGATTGGGATCGGCAAGCCGCGCAGGATGACAATGTTGCCCCCTTCTGGCAGTGCCTGCTTGAAATATTCGGCCGAGTTTGCGCCCAGGCCTGGATTGTCGCCGGCGACATAAAGGTCCTGCACGCCTGAGATGGACAGTTCGCGGTCAACGACCGTAACGAACTTGCCGGCGTCCTTGACTTGCTTGATGGCCGAAGTCATCGCATCCGGATCGCCCGGCAAGATCACGAGCGCATCGATATTGCGGGTCGAAACCATATCTTCGATGTCCGCAATCTGCTTGGGCGCGTCGGGCGCCGAGGCAAACACGAATTCAGCGTCAGGATAGGTGGTGCTGAGGCGATTGATAGCCTGTTGTGCGAAGTAGTTTACGCCACCAGTCCAGCCATGGGTCGCTGCCGGCACCGATACGCCGATCGTTACCTTGTCCTGTGCAACGGCGACGCCGCCGATGCTGCCGGCCACTACGGCAGCGGCAAATAGAGATTTAGCCAGTTTCATTTTAGTCCTCCCAAAGATGCCCGTTGTGGGCGATAGTAAACTCTTGAACTCTCACGCCGTGCGGCGGCCGCGCTGCAGCAGCACAGCGAGAATGATGATGACGCCTTGGAAAGCTCCGTTTAGATAGGGGCTGATAAGGCTCTGCAGATTGAGAATATTGCCGATCAATCCGAGGATAATGACGCCGACAACTGTGCCCCAGATGCGGCCATAGCCACCCTTGAGGGTCGTGCCACCGATGATGACGCCGGCAATGGCTTCCAGTTCCCACAATACGCCGGTGGTGCTCGACGCGGAGCCAAGCCGGGGTACGTAGAGCAGCACGGCGACACCGACCAGCACGCCTTGCAGAATATACGTCAGCAGCCGGACATTATCGACGTTGATGGACGAGTAGCGCGCTACCTGCTCGTTCGACCCGATCGCTGCGCAATAGCGCCCGAACGCGGTGCGCCGCATGACGATTTCGCCACCGATAGCCACCAAAGCAAAGACGATAATTGGCCACGGGACGCCCAGCAGGCCATCGTAGTAAACCGGACGGTACACGTCCGCGACCTGGAAGTTGAGCGACAGCGTTCCGCCATTGGCAAGGAACGTCACTACGGAGCGGAAGATACCCATAGTGCCCAGTGTCACGATAAACGCTTCGATGCGCCCGCGAGTGATCATCATGCCATTGAAGACGCCGGCCGCGCCGCCCAGCAGAATGCCCGCTGCCATGCCGGCCAGCACGACGCTCCAGCCGATGCCCATGGACGGGATCAGCCAATTCATCACCATGATCATGACGCCTGCAATCACCGCGGCCATCGAGCCGACCGACAGGTCCAGCCCGCCTGCGGTGATCACGAAGGTCGCACCGATGGCGATGATGCCTATAAAAGACGAGCGAGCCAGAACGTTCGTCAGATTGTTGTAGGTGAGAAAGTTCTCGTTGAGCGTAATACCAAGGAGCACCAGCAAAGCCAATGCAAGCAGCGGCCCTACGGTTTTCAGATCAAGACGAAAGCCGCGAGGGGGCTTTGCCGCAGTTTCAGGCGCCGATACGCTCATCATGTCCACTCTGTTTGATGCCTGCGGCGTACCGCATGATTTCCGCTTCCTTGATCTCGGCGCCTTCGAGCACACCTGCGAGGCGCCCTTCGCGCATCACCACTACGCGGTGGCTGAGCCCAATCACCTCCTGCATTTCCGAGGAGATGACGATGATCGACTTCCCCTCAGCCGCTAGCGCCGCAATGATGTGGTAGATCTGCTGCTTGGTGCCCACATCGATGCCGCGCGTTGGCTCGTCCATGATGATGATCTCCGGCTCGCTCTCCATCGTCTTGCCCAGCATTAGCTTTTGCTGGTTGCCGCCGGACAGCCGTCCCACCGCTACCGAGGCGTCGCGTGCCCGGATATCAAACCTTCGCACAGCCCGCTCCAGTGCCTTGGCCTCGCTCGATCCATCGAGGAACCCGCCCTTGAGGTGCTTCTTGAGCGTCAACAGAGTGAGGTTCGGCCGCAGGCCCATATTGAGTAGCAGGCCCTTGCCTTTGCGGTCTTTGGTCATGTAGGCCAGCCCCGCATCGACGGACTGCGCTACACGATTGAAATGTACTGGCTCCCCGTCAAGCCTAATTTCGCCGGCCGAGTGCCTGGTCAACCCCACGACAGCTTCGGCCACAGCCGTCCGCCCCGAGCCGATCAGTCCAGCAAATCCAAGTATTTCGCCCTTGCGCAGATCAAACGAAATGTCTTTGACGCCAGGCGCCACTAAACCGCGCACCGACAAAACCACCGGTGCATCCACATCAGGCTCCCGCTTGGGCGGATAAAGGTTCGAAAGCTCACGCCCCACCATCATCTGCGCAATCGAGTCTGGCGTCAGTGCCTCCGTTCCCACTGTCCCGATGAGCTGCCCGTCGCGTAACACAGTAACGCGCGCTGCCAGCTCCATGATCTCGTTAAGCTTGTGCGAGATGAAGGCCACCGCGACGCCTCGGGCCGTCAACCGCCGGATCTGCTCAAACAGCGTCTGCGTCTCGCCAACTGACAATACCGCAGTGGGCTCGTCCATGATCAGCACACGCGCATCGCGGCTGATTGCTTTGGCAATCTCTATCATCTGCTTGTCAGCCACGGATAGCGTGCTGATCCGTGCGTCCGGATCGACATGCACATGCAACGTTTCCATGATCGCCGCCGCACGCCGGCGCATCTCGCCTACATCAAGAAAACCGTACTTCTTGATCTCGCGGCCAAGAAAAATCGACTCTGCCACAGTTAAGTGTTCAGCAAGATTAAGTTCTTGATGGATGAGCACTATGCCAAGTGCTTCAGCCTGACCATTAGGCGGCAAAACGACAGGCTGACCATCCAGATGAATAGTCCCGGATGTCGGTTGCTCGATGCCGGACAATATCTTGATGAGCGTCGACTTGCCTGCGCCGTTCTCACCGATAATGGCATGCACTTCGCCAGGCTTGATGTCGAAGTCGATGCTGAACAGCACAGGAATTTCGCCGAACGATTTGCTGATCCTATGTGCAGATAGGACTGCCGACTCGGAAATGCTCTGCGCACTGCTCATTGAAAATGCCCTCCGAGAACGTGGCGGCTTTGCTGCAGCTCTTCGTTCGCCCCGCATTGATGTAAAGGTTTTCATGCATCGTGTAAAGGTTTACATGGCGGCAAAATGCGGTCAGTTTGTTGGAAAGGCTGGCGCTTACAAATGCAACTGCTAAAGGCAGAGCGAGGGGGCGCCGCGGGAGCGCGGGAGAAGCAGTGCAGCACCAGAAACTGGCGACAATCGAAGATGTTGCGGCTATAGCAGGCGTCTCGATCGCAACCGTCAGCCGCGCTATAAACGAACCGACCAAAGTAGCTGACGAGACTCGCCGCCGGGTCACTGATGCCATTGCCCAAACCGGCTATACTACCAATGCAATGGCGCGCTCGCTACGTATGCGCCGGTCAAACATGATCCTGATCCTGGCCCCTGACGTCGGCGATCCGAATTTTTTGAACATTCTGGTGGGCCTTGAAACCGAAGCTAGCAAGCGCGGCTATGGCGTCCTGATCGGCAACACGCAAAACGATGCTGCCCGCGAAACCGACTATTTGCGTTTCATCAGTTCCAACCAAGCCGATGGCCTGATCCTTTTTACGGGCCATCTACCATATGGCTTTGGCAATGACGGCGGCGAGTCGCGCCTGCCGCCCATGGTGGCCGTCAACGAACCAGTCAGCGACAGCGACGTTCCATTTGTCGGCGTCGACAATTTCGAGGGCTCCCGTATTGCTGCCGAGCACCTTATCTCTCAAGGCCATAGACGAATTGCCTTTATCGGCCATTCCAAGAGCCGCGCGGTGAATAAATTGCGTGAGCGGGGCTATAGAGCAGCTCTTGAAGGCGCAAAGATCCCGATTGATCAGCGCCTCATCCTGGATGGTGACGGCACCACTGAAAGCGGCCGCCAAGCGACTGAGCATATGTTCGTTCGCGACGTACTGCCCACGGCTTTCCTGTGCGTCAACGACGCTACGGCGCTGGGCGTCATCATCTCTTTGAACGCGCGCAATTACGATTTGCCGCGCGAGTTCTCCGTCATGGGCTTTGACGATATTTCCTTTGCAAGCTTCGTGAGTCCTTCGCTCACCACCATGAAGCAACCGCGCCTCAAGATCGGCGAGGAAGCTATGGATTTGCTCCTCGCCCGTCTTGAAGGCCGTACTATCGAGAAGACCGAAGTGTTGCTGCGCGCCGAACTGATCGTGCGCAATTCCGTCAGCCGGGCAGGGCGCGACTAGCTACTGCCCCTTCTTTGCAAGCATCTCGCGCATCAGCGCAATCTCGGCTTCTTGGGTCCTGATGACCTCTTCGGCTAAAGTTTTGATATCCGGATCGCTCCCATATTGCAGCACGATGTTGGCCATATCGACTGCGCTCTGATGATGCGGGATCATGTTCTTGAGGAAATCAACATCCGCATCGCCAGTGTATTCGATCGCCATATCTTGGTGCATCTTGGCGTTGGCAGCCTCGTACGCCGCAATTGCTGGGCTGCTGGCCGGTGCTGCGCCGTGTCCGGAATGATCCTGCGCCAGAAGCGGATTCGCGAGAGCTAGCAGCAGCGCAAAAGGAACAAACAGTTTCATCATTGGTCTCCATGGTGTGTTCGCCCAAATTGTGGCTGATTGCCAAATGGTAAGGTCAAGTGCGTTGACATCGAGCGATTGCCTTTGTTACTTAAGAAAATGCTTAATCGAACGCCCGATCTGAACTTGATGTTTCAAGCTCTGGCCGATCCTACAAGGCGGGCAATGATCGACCGGCTGAGCCGTGGCCCTGTCTCGGTCAGCGAACTTGCCAAGCCCTTCGACATGTCCCTTCCAGCAATCGTTCAACATCTGCAGGCGTTGGAAAATGCCGGCCTCGTCAGCTCCAGTAAGACCGGTCGTGTTCGCACCTGCCATATGGAGCCCGAGGCACTCAGCGCCGCTGAGAAGTGGCTCAATGAGCGGCGTATTCTGTGGTCTAATCGGCTCGATCGCTTGGGTGCGCTGCTGACCGAGCCGGAAGAAAAGCCGTGAGCTCTAGCGCAAAGTCAGGCACTGGGGCAGGCACCGATCACCGCGCCGGAATGGGCGGCCCGTGAAAAGAACCATCTTTGTAGTCGGCATCGGTGCCGGGAATCCCGAGCACATCACCGTGCAAGCGATCAACGCTCTGAACTGCGCCGATTTGCTTTTCATTCCGGACAAGGGTGCCAGCAAGGCTGATCTTGCCGATCTGCGCCGTGATATTGTCGAGCGCTATGTCACAAACCCGCAAACTAAAATGCTCGACTACGCAGTGCCTGTTCGCGATATGGCCACTCCAGATTACGGCCGCAGCGTTGACGATTGGCACGATGCTTTGGCTAGCCGTTTTGGAAGTCTGCTTGATGCACTGCCCGAAAGCGGAACGGGTGCGTTCCTCGTATGGGGTGATCCAGGGCTCTATGACAGCACCATTCGCATTCTTGATCGCCTAGGGAAAACCCATGATTTTGCAATCAAGATTATTCCTGGCATAACCTCCATCCAGGCCCTTACGGCAGCCCACGGCATAGCCCTTAACCGCATCGGCGAACCGGTCCACATCACCACTGGACGCCGGCTCGAGTCGACCAAAGCCGACACGATTGTCATGCTTGATGGACAATTGGCGTTCCGCAATGCCGATCACGGCCTTGAGATATTTTGGGGCGCCTATCTTGGCACGCCGGACGAAATCATCATCTCCGGCCGGCTTGGCGACGTAGCCGAGTGCATCGTGCAAACCCGCCAGGCAGCGCGTGAGCGTCATGGCTGGATCATGGACACATATCTGCTGCGCAAGCCGGCTGACTAATTGCTTTCGAAATCAGGCAGGTTCGGGCGTATACCCAGCGTCCCGGATTGCCTCTTCGCCTTTGGCTCGATCTCCAGTGAACGACACTTTATGCGTTGTAAGATCAACGGCAATCTTCGCTCCAGGCAGTGCCTCTTCCAGCGCCTTGCGAACCGTGCCAACACAGTGGCCGCAAGTCATGTCATTGACGATGAACTCAAATTGCTCGCTCATATTCCTACTCCCGTTTTCTGAAGATGTTCGCCGGCCAGATCGTCCAAGATCGGGCAATCAGGGCGGTCGTTCCCACCACAACAATGCGCCAGGTGCTTGAGGGTCTTCACCATGCCTTGCAACTCGCCGATCTTTGTTTCGAGGGTTGCTATATGGCTGGTGGCAATGTCCTTCACCTCGGCACTGGCGCGGGTCTTGTCCTGCCATAGACCGAGCAGCGTGGCCGTTTCTTCCACTGAAAAGCCGAGCGTCCGCGCTCGCTTGATGAACCGCAGCACGTGAACCTCGTCGTCGCCATAAACACGGTAGTTGCTGTCGGTTCGTAGCGGCGCCCGGATCAGTCCGATGGACTCGTAGTAGCGGATCATTTTGGCAGACACGCCCGAGGCGTTCGAAGCTTCCCCGATATTCAAAGTCTTGCTCCTTCAACACCGCGCAGGCGCTGCGCATTGCCAACGACGAAAACCGAGGAAAGTGCCATCGCACCTGCGCCGATCATTGGGCTGAGCAGCAAACCAAACGCGGGGTAAAGTACGCCCGCGGCTAGTGGGATCAGCAGGACATTGTAGCCAAACGCCCAAAACAGATTTTGCCAGATGTTCTTCATCGTGGCCCGACTGAGCTTTAGCGCACTCAGCACGCCCCGCAGATCTTCACCGAGCAGCACCACATCGGCACTCTCGATTGCCACATCGGTGCCTGTGCCAACGGCAATCCCAACATCGCTTTCTGCCAGGGCAGGGGCGTCGTTGATGCCGTCACCAACAAAAGCAATCTTGCCCAAAGAACGCAGCGATATGATCGCAGCAGTTTTGTCCGCCGGCATCACCTCGGCGCGAACCTCATCGATGCCAAGCTGCTTGGCCACAGCTTCTGCCGTAAGCTTGTTGTCGCCCGAGATCATCGCAGTCTTGATGCCGAGCTTATGCAGGGCGTCGATCACTGCCTTGCTGCTGGGCTTGATCGTGTCCGCGACAACAATCGCGGCGGCAAGCTTATCATCGATCGCGGCGAATACCGGGGTCTTGCCCTCATCTGCCAGTTTCTCGATCGCGCCAGCAAAGTCCGAGAAATCCAGATGCTCAAGATGTCGCTGCGAGCCAATAGCTACGAGTCGCCCCCCAACCTGGGCGCGCACACCACGCCCCGCTACTGCCTCGAATTCTGTCGCAGCGCCGAGCACTAGCCCTTGGGCCTTTGCAGCTTCGACAATTGCGGCACCGATCGGATGCTCCGATTGCTCCTCAACCGCGGCAACCAGTGCCAGAACCTCATCATGCTCGAAGTCGTCGTCGAGGATCAAATCAGTCAGCACCGGCTTGCCGGACGTCAGTGTTCCTGTCTTGTCGAACGCGACGACGGCTACATCGCCCAGCAGCTGCAACGCCTCGCCCTTGCGAAACAGCACGCCAAGCTCGGCTGCCCGACCCGTGCCAACCATGATCGAAGTAGGCGTGGCTAAGCCCATTGCACATGGGCAGGCGATGATGAGAACGGCGACTGCGTTGACCAATCCAAACACATAGGCTGGACTGGGCCCCCATATCGCCCATGCAGTGAAGGTCAAAGCGGCCAGGGCAATCACAGCAGGCACGAACCAAAGGGTAATCTTGTCAACCACACCCTGGATCGGCAGCTTGCCCCCTTGAGCCTCCTCCACCATCTGGATGATTTGCGCGAGCATTGTGTCGCCGCCCACCTTGGTGGCGCGGAACTGGAAACTGCCCGTGGTATTCAGCGTTCCACCAATCACGTTCGCACCCGTGGTTTTGGCCACAGGGAGCGGTTCGCCCGAGATCATCGACTCGTTAACATGGCTAGCGCCCTCGACAACTTCGCCATCGACCGGAATCTTTTCGCCGGGTCGCACCAGGATTGTATCACCGGTCCTGACCTCTTCGATCGGTAGCTCAATGAAAGCTCCGTTGCGCTGCACCCGTGCGGTCTTTGCCTGCTCACGCATCAGCCGCTGGATCGCCTCGCCGGTGCGGCCCTTGGCGAGCGCCTCCAGCCATCGCCCGAGCAGGATCAACGTAACGATGACTGCGGCGGCTTCGTAGTAGACATATTGGCTTGCGGCAGGTACCGCCTGCGGAACGAAGGTGACCACCACAGAATAAAGATACGCAGCGCTTGCGCCTAGGGCGACCAGCGAGTTCATCTCCGGCGCACCCCGGAGCAGCGCCGGGACGCCAATCTTGAAGAAGCGCCAGCCCGGCCCAAACAGCACGATGCTGGTCAGCACGAAGTAGATCACATAGAGCGCCTGCATGGGGATGAGGGACGTCACCCACATGTGGAAGGGCATAAAGAAGTGGCTGAGCATTTCGACGACAAAGACGGGCAAGGTCAGTGCACCGGCGACTATCACGTCGCGCCGTAGCACAGCCGCGTCCTCATCATGGTGATGGTGACTGCTGTGATCATGCGTTTCGGGCGTGCGCTGCCCGGAATAGCCCGCCTTGGCGATGGACTGGAGCAGGGCGTCGTCGCCAACATTATCGGCAACCGACACGGTCGCGCGTTCTGTGGCTAAATTCACCGCAGCTGCGGTAACCCCAGGCACCTTGAGCAGGGCTTTCTCGACACGAGAGACGCACGACGCGCAACTCATGCCCTTGATATCAATGGAAATCGGTTTGGTGTGGACGTGTTCGTTCATGGCTTTCACCTCGTCCCCGGATATATAAACCTTCCAACTATGGTAAGGTCAAGGGCGGAAGACGGTGTAGGCAGCTAGGCCGAGAGCGCATGGCTCTTTACCAGATGGTCAAAATTCAGGGATTGCACTCTATCAACAGCTAGCCATGGTTAAACAATGGTTTACCGCTGATCTCGGAGAAATCGCCTCACGCAGCCCGGCAGGATTGGTGAACCCAATATGAACCTTCTGCCTCTTTTGTTTGCACACAGTGCATAACGGATGTGCATGAAGTCCATCTTCTAATCACGACCCGGCAGCTATACATAGAGGCCATCAACGAAGGGGAACCGAAATGAACATCCGCCAGAAACTCGCACAGTTTGCCCAGTACCAGCGCACGATGCGCGAGCTTAACGCTCTCGACGCTCGCCAGCTGAACGATCTCGGCATCACCAAGGGCGACATCAAGAACATCGCTCGCGGCACCTACGCCAACTAACACTTGGCTGTCGCATAAGACTTGAGATGAAGGCGTCCGCTTGGGCGCCTTTTGTCTTTTCTGGGGTCTAATCATCTAATCAGGTCTGCCGCCTTGCCGCCGAGGGCGGCAATGAGGTCATCCGGCTTCATGCGGATCTGCAATCCGCGCTGTCCGCCGTTTAGAAAGCACTCGTCTTCAAGGCAAGCGAGTTCCTCAATGCATGTAGGGACCTGCTTTTTTTGCCCGAAGGGGCTGATCCCGCCGACCTTGTACCCGGTGATCCGCTCCGCATCAGCCGGCTTCATCATTTGCGCCGACTTGCCGCCAAAGGCTGCTGCCAGCTTCTTCATGTTGACTTCTTCGTCCGACGGCACGACTACGCAGACGGGCCTGCCATCCACTTCTGCCATCAGAGTCTTAAGCACGACGGACGGTGAAACTCCTAGAGCCTCAGCCGCTTGCAACGCGACGCGATCCGCGTCAGGGTCATAGTCATATGTGGCCGTGGAGAAGGGCACTCCAGCCTTGGTGAGCGCGATGGTCGCCGGTGTGGTCTTGGACAATTGCGGAACTTGTACCCATCAAAGGAAAAATGGCCCCGGATTGCTCCGGAGCCCTTATTCTAATCGGGGCTTGGCTCGGGTGGATAGATCAGACGATGCCGCTGGAGCCCGCTTCCACAACAGGCCGGATTTCGGCGACTTTCTCGCGATATTTGGCAGCGCGATAGGTGCCGAGCAGGTCGATGGCGCCGCCTTTTTCGAGGCGCGACATAGCCAGAATCGGCTCCAAATCGGTGCGGAAAGCGGTTCGCAGATACTGGGTTGCGGTTAGCGGACTGTTATCGGCTTGAGCCTCCAAAAGGCCCTTTCGGTCAACCAGGAGTGCCTGAGCATAGGCGCGCTGCACATCCGAGGCGGAGAGCATCAGCGACTCGATTGGGTCGGTTACGTTATGGGATTGGTCAAGCATGTGCGCCGGGTGGAAATCAGCGTCGCGCGTTTCGATATCGACCAGCTCGTTGAAGACGAGGAACAGGCGGTAGGGATCGACCGAGCCTGCGTCGAGATCGTCGTCGCCATATTTGCTGTCGTTAAAGTGGAAGCCGCCAAGCTTGCCGAACTGGGCCAGGCGCGAGACGATCATCTCGATGTTGACGTTTGGCGCGTGGTGGCCGAGGTCGACGAGGCAAAAGGCTTTGTCGCCGAGTTCCTTGGCGATGATGTAATTAGTGCCCCAATCCTGCACGACAGTAGAATAGAACGCCGGCTCGTACATCTTGTGTTCGGTATAGATGCGCCAGTCGTCGGGTAGGGCGGCGTAGATGGCTTTGGCCGAGTCGAGATAGCGCTCGAACTGGGTGGCGAAGTTGACCTGGCCCGGGAAGTTGGAGCCGTCGCCAATCCAGACCGTGAGGGCCTTGGACCCGATGGTCTTGCCGATCTCGATACATTCCAGATTGTGCTCGATGGCCTGCTGGCGGGTGGCCGCGTCGGCTGCCGAGAGCGAGCCATATTTGTAGCTCTGCAGCTGGCCCTTGGCGTCCGAGAAGGTGTTTGAGTTCATCGCGTCAAACCGGAGGTTGAAGCGGGATGCGGCTTGCTTCAAGCGGTTCGGATCGGCGTTGTCCCACGGGATGTGGAGCGAGACGGTGTTGGTCGCCTGCGTCAGCTGGGCGATCACGGCGCAGTCTTCGATCTTGTCGAAGATGTCGCGCGGCTCGCCAGGACCGGGGAAGCGGGCAAAGCGCGTGCCGCCAGTGCCAACGCCCCACGAGGGGACGGCGACGTTAAACGCGGATACCTTGGCTTTGATGGCATCAATGGAGATGCCGCGCCGGTCGAGGCGTTCGCCGAGCGAGTCATAGTCGGCGCGAAGATGGGCTTCGTGCTTGGCGTTTTCGGCTTCGACGACAGATGGGTCGATCATGTGTTCGGTCATTTGTGGCTCCCTAGCGACCCCCTCCCTCGGTCCCTCCCCTCAAGGGGGAGGGAAGAACAAGAGCCGCATCCTCGGTGTTTGTTGTATCGCCCCCTCCCCCTTGAGGGGAGGGTCGGAGAGGGGTCTATCGGCCCCTTCCAGATGGCTTACCGCGTGAACGACTGGGCATTGCCCGCGTCGACGTTGATGATGTTGCCCGTGGACTTGGCCGAGGCTTCCGAGGCGAAGAAGTAGATGGCTTCGGCGATGTCCTCGGGGAAGACGGAGCGCTTGAGCATGGAGCGCTGGCGATACATTTCCTCGAGGCCATCCTTGTCGGTCTTGTAGGTCGAGGCGCGCTGCTCGAGCCATTCGCCGGCCCAAATTTTGGAGCCGCGTAGGACGGCGTCAGGATTGACGACGTTGACGCGGATCTGTGCCTCCGCGCCTTCAAGAGCCAGGCAGCGGGCGAGGTGGATCTCGGCGGCTTTGGCCGTGCAATAGGCGGCGGCATTGGGTGAAGCGGCAAGGCCGTTCTTGCTGGCTACGAACACGACATTGCCGCCGATCTTCTGACTGCGGAACAGGCGGAAGGCTTCGCGGCTGACGAGGAAATAGCCTGTGGACAGGATGTCCATGTTCTTGTTCCAGAGCTCGAGCGTGGTGTCCTCGATCGGGGCGGAGGAGGCGAGGCCCGCATTGGAGACGAGGATGTCGAGGCCGCCAAATTCAACCACGGCATGGGCGAAGCCGGCGAGGACCTGTTCTTCCCGTGTGACGTTAATGTTGACAGGACGCACGAAGTCCTTGCCGAAGGCTCCGCCCAGTTCTTCCGTGGCGCTGTCGAGAGCCGTCTGGTCAATATCAGCGAGCACGACGCAGGCGCCTTCGCGCAGCAGGCGAACGGCGGTGGCCTTACCGATGCCGCCCGCGCCGCCGGTGACCAGCGCGATCTTGCCGGCCAGCGACTTTGGCTTGGGCATGCGCGCAAGCTTCGCCTCTTCAAGCAGCCAATATTCGATGTCGAAGGCTTCCTGCTCGGGCAGCCCCTGGTATTCGTTGACGGTAGAGGCGCCGCGCATCACGTTGATGGCATTGACGTAGAACTCGCCGGAGATGCGGGCGGTGGCCTTGTCCTTGGCAAAGGTGATCATCCCGACGCCCGGGATGAGGTAGACAACGGCGTTGGGGTCGCGGATGGCCGGCGAATTGTCGTGCTTGGAGCGCTCGTAATAGGCGGTGTAATCAGCGCGATAGGCCGCGATGGCGTCGGCAAGGCCGGCGATCACAGCATCCACGTCCGAATTGGCCGGATCGAACTCGATCACCAGCGGGCGGATCTTGGTGCGCAGGAAATGGTCGGGGCAGGAGGTACCGAGCGCTGCGAGCGGACGAAGGTTCTTGGAGTTCACGAACTCCAGCACGGCCGGGGAATCATCGAAATGGCCGAGCTTGTGGCTGTCCTCGGAGATGAAGCCGCGGATCTTGGGCATCAGGCGGGCCGCAATGGCGCGGCGCTGTTCGGCGGGCAGGGACTCGACGGCCTGGCCGCCAAAGATAGTCTTCCCCTCAGTTTCCTTTTCGAACCACTCGATGGCCTGGTTGATGATGAGAAGCGTGGTTTCATAGCATTCCTTGGGCGTGTCGCCCCAGGTGAAAAGGCCGTGTGACTCAAGGATCAGGCCCTTGGCATTGGGGTTCTCCTCGCAGAACTTGCCCAGCCACAGGCCCAGCTCAAAGCCGGGCTTCTTCCAAGGCAGCCAGCCGATGGTGTCGCCAAATATCTGCTGCGTCAGTTCTTTGCTGTTCTTGGACGCCGCGATGGCGATGATCGCATCGGGGTGCATGTGATCGACAAACGGGTGATTCACATAGGCATGGAGCGGCGTGTCGATCGAGGCCGCACGCGGGTTGAGGTTGAACGTTGCATGGGGGAGGTAGCCCACCATCTCGTCTTCGAACTCGACGCCCCGATAAAGACCCTTCAGGGCGCGCAGCTTGTCCATGTAGAGGGTGGAGAAGCCATCGAGCTTGATCGAGGCGCTGTCGCCGCCCGAGCCCTTGACCCAGAGCACTTCGACCATTTCGCCGGTGAGCGGGTCCTTCTGCATGATCTTGGAGGAAGTGTTGCCACCACCATAATTGGTGACGCGCTTGTCGCTTCCCAGGAGGTTCGAGCGATAGACGAGGCGCTCGGGCTCGCTCATGGCGGCGGCTTTGGCATCGTCCCAAAGGTTCGCAAGGCGCTGGGGCGCGGTGGTGGACATGAAGTCTCCTCCAAAGAGATTTGTGGTCGCCGTTTGTGCGCGACATGGCCACGATCACCCGTCAGTGTCAATCATAAACAATCAGCACTGATCGAAAGGCGATGATCTTGTTCGTTGTTGATGGTTTGATGATTGACACTGATCAAATTCGGTGTGAAGGAATGCGCTAGGAGGATACCAGCATTGCATGAGAGCGAGCGCCATAGAGTGATCCTGGCGGCGGTTCAAAGCCGGCCGGTGATGACTGTTGCCGATCTGTGCGAGGTGACAGGTTCGTCTGAAGCTACGATCCGCCGGGACATTGCAGCGCTTGACGACCGCGGCGAGTTGCGACGCGTACGGGGCGGCGCCGAGGCGATGAACCCGCCAGAACAGTCGGCGCTGATGGGGCGGCCCTTTTCGGTCAATGAAACGATCAACATTGGGCAGAAGCGCGCTATTGCGCGGGCGGCGGTGGAACTATGCCGGGACGGTGAGCCGATCATCATCAATGGCGGTACGACCACCTACCAGATGGTGCACCATCTGACCGGCCGGCGATTGAGCGTCTTCACCAACAGCTTCGCCATTGCCGAGTATCTGATTCATAACTCACGCTGTTCTGTCGTTATTCCGGGCGGCACAGTGTATCGCGAGCAGAACGTTATCCTGTCGCCCTTTGGTGGCGTGGTGGCGAGCCATTTCTATGCCAAGCGCATGTTCCTGGGTTGCCAGGGCATCGGCGCGCACGGGCTGATGGAGGCCGACCCGATGGTGGTCCAGTCCGAGCTGGGCCTCATCGGGCAGGCGGACGAAGTGATCGTGCTGGCCGATTCATCCAAGTTTTCGGGGAGATCGAGCCTCATCCTGTGTGGGCTCGACCGAATAGCCGCCGTCATCACCGATAGCGGAATACGCGACGAGGACCGCCAAATGCTGGAAACGGCAGGCGTGCGGCTCATCGTGGCGGAAACAAGTGCCATGGGCGAACGGCAAGCTGCCGTCGCCTGAGGCCGAAATGCCAAGATCAGAAGATCCCAGGGAGGGAACACCGGAATGAAACTGCTCAAACTCCTCGCCGCGACCACTGCGGTCGCCGCCTTGCTCGCCAGCCCCGCTTTCGCCCAGACGCGCATTGCGCTCGTCGTGAAGTCGCTCGGTAATGGCTTCTTTGACGCCGCCAACAAGGGCGCCCAGGAAGCTGCCGCCGAACTGGGCGATGTCGAAGTCATCTATACCGGTCCGACCGCTGCGACCGCCGAAGCCCAGATCGAAGTCATCAACTCGCTGATCGCCCAGCAGGTTGACGCCATTGCCATCTCTGCCAACGATCCAGACGCGCTGGTGCCGGCACTGCAGCGCGCCATGCAGCGCGGGATCAAGGTCATCAGCTGGGATTCAGGCGTTGCTCCCGAAGGCCGGCAACTGCACCTCAACCCATCGGACACCAATCTGATCGGCGAGACCATCATCAAGCTGGCGGCCGACTATCTGCCTGAAGGGGGCGACGTCGCCATTCTGTCGGCTGCGTCCACCGCAACCAACCAGAACGCCTGGATCGAAGCCGCCAAGGCCGCGCTGCCCGAGAAGTTCCCCAACATCAATCTCGTGGCCACCGTTTATGGCGACGATGACTCGGTGAAATCCACCGACGAAGCCAAGGGCCTGATCGCGTCCTATCCGAACCTCAAGGCCATCATTGCTCCTACCACTGTGGGCGTCGTGGCTGCGGCCCAGGTCGTGACCGACCAGGATCTGATCGGCAAGGTCAACGTGACGGGTCTTGCGCTCCCATCCGAGTTCAAGCAATTCATCGACAACGGTGCTTCCCAGGCCGTGGCGCTGTGGAACCCGATCGATCTGGGCTACTCGGCTGTGATGCTGGCCAATGGTCTGGTCGAAGGCCAGGAAGCGGCTCCCGGCGCAACGCTATCGATCGGTCGCGTGGGTGAAGTGACGCTCGACGACACGAACTCCGCGGCGATGGCTGCGCCGTTCGAGTTCAACAAGTCCAATATCGAAGAGTTCTCCAAGATTTACTGATCTTGTACCGGTCCGGCGCTTCGGCGCCGGATCATTTACTCACCGCTATGGTGAAAGAACTTATGACCGACCCCATTCTCACTTTGAACGGCATTTCCAAGAGCTTTCCCGGCGTTCGGGCGCTCAACAATGTGTCGCTCGAGCTTTATGCCGGCGAGGTGACGGCCCTGATCGGGGAGAACGGGGCGGGGAAATCGACCCTGGTCAAGACCATGACCGGCATCTACCAGCCCGATGGCGGCGAGATCCGCGTTGGCGGCAAACTCGTGACGCTGCCGACCGCGCACTCGGCGTCGGCCGTGGGCATTACGGCAATCCACCAAGAAACGGTGCTGTTCGATGAACTGACAGTCGCTGAAAACATCTATCTCGGGCATGCGCCGCGCAATCGCTTCGGGATGATCGATTGGCGCACGATGCACGCGGAAGCGAAGAAGACACTCGACTCAATGGCGGCGGGGATTAATCCCGACATCAAGCTCAAGGAACTCGGCATTGCCAAGAAGCACTTGGTCGCGGTGGCGCGGGCGCTCTCGATCGACGCGAGCGTCGTGATCATGGACGAGCCGACCGCCGCCCTGAGCCAGAAGGAGATCGAGGAGCTTTATGTCCTGATCGAACTGCTCAAGCAGGGGGGCAAGGCGATCCTCTTCATTTCGCACAAATTCGACGAGATCTATCGCATCGCCGACCGCTTCACCGTGTTTCGCGATGGCGAACAGGTGGGCAAGGGCATGATCAAGGAGACGAGCCAGGGCCAGATCGTACAGATGATGGTGGGCCGAGCCGTGGACCATATCTTCCCCGAGCGGACCTCCCGCGTTGGCGATGTGGTACTCGAGGCCAAGGGGCTGAGCCACCCGACCGAGTTCGATGATGTGTCCTTTGCCGTGCGCAAGGGCGAGATCCTGGGGTTCTATGGGCTGGTCGGGGCAGGGCGCTCCGAGGTCATGCAAGCCGTGTTCGGGATGACCCAGCTGTCGGGCGGATCGCTGGTGCTCGAAGGGAAGGCCATCGCGCCACGCTCGGCGGCCGATGCTGTGGACGCCGGCATTGTCTATGTGCCCGAGGAGCGCGGCAAGCAGGGCGTCATTACGGGCGAGCCGATCTTCAAGAACGTTTCGCTGCCATCGCTGCGCAAGACGTCCAAATCCGGCTTCCTGCGCATGGCTGGAGAGTATGCGCTGGCCCGGACCTATACCGAACGGCTGGATTTGCGCGCGTCGTCCTTGAGCCAGGACGTGTCGACATTGTCGGGCGGCAACCAGCAGAAGGTGGTGATCGCAAAATGGCTCGCGACACTGCCCAAGGTCATCATTCTTGATGAACCGACCAAGGGCATCGACATCGGATCCAAAGCCGCGGTGCATCAGTTCATGAACGAACTCGTGGCGGAAGGACTGAGCGTCATCATGGTCTCGTCCGAACTGCCCGAGGTCTTGGGCATGAGCGACCGCATCGTCGTGATGCGCGAGGGCCGAGTCATCGCGACATTGGAGAACAACCGGTTAAAACCCGAAACGCTGGTTCGGCTGGCGGCGGGTATCGCCGAGGAGCAGGCAGCATGAAGGCGCTGGGCAAGCATCGCGAGATCTGGCTGGCTTTCGCCATCATCGTTCTCCTGGTGATCGTCACGGCGCGCTTCCCACGCTTTGCGCAGCCGCAGAACCTGCTGACCATTTTGAACGATACATCGATCCTGATGATGCTGGCGCTCGGCCAGATGGCGGTGATCCTCACCCGTTCGATCGACCTCAGCATGGCGGCCAACCTGGCGCTGACCGGCATGATCGTGGCCATGACCAATGCGGCGTTTCCGGGTGTACCAATCCCGCTGCTGATGGCGATGTGCCTCGTGATCGGGGCTGGGTTGGGCGCGTTCAATGGCGTGCTGGTGTGGAAGCTGAACATCCCACCAATCGTCGTGACGCTGGGCACCCTTACCATCTATCGCGGGCTAGTGTTCGTCATTTCCAACGGCGCCTGGGTCAATGCGGCACAGATGAGCCCGGATTTTATCGGCCTTCAGCGCGCGGTGTTCCTGGGGCTGCCGGTGCTGAGCTGGTTCGCCATCGCAACGGCTGTGCTGTTCTGGCTGCTGATGACCCGAACCCCGCTCGGCCGCTCGCTCTACGCTATTGGGGTGAACCCCACCGCCTCGGTCTATACCGGCATCAATGTGGGGCGGACCAAGTTCATGGCTTACACCATAGCTGGGGCGGTGGCGGGGCTGTGCGGTTATCTCTGGGTGTCGCGCTACGTGATCGCCTCGACTGAAGTGGCGAGTGGGTATGAATTGACCATCATTGCGGCCTGCGTGATCGGCGGCGTGTCTATTGCCGGTGGTGTCGGGAGCGTTCTGGGTGTGCTGCTAGGGGCGATCTTCCTCGGTGTCATCAACAACGCCCTCCCGGTAATCAACATCTCTCCGTTCTGGCAGATGGCGATCTCGGGCTCGGCAATCCTGCTGGCCGTGGTGCTCAACGCTCGGGGCGAGCAGCGCAAGGGCCGCATCATCTTGAAGAAAGCGGAAGCCGCATGACGGACACAACAGCGCCGCACCGCCGCCTGCCCAACCGGCTCGACAACCCGTTCAAGTCAGTCGTGCTGAGCTGGGAATCGCTGCTGGTGCTCGTGGCCATCGCCATCTTCATCCTCAATTCCCTTGCCTCGCCCTATTTCCTGAACGAATGGTCCCTTTCGGACATGACGTTCAACTTCACAGAAAAGGCGCTGATCGCGCTCGCCATGGCGCTGTTGATCGTCTCGGGCGAGATCGATCTCTCGGTTGCCGCCATCATCGCGCTGGCATCGACGCTGATGGGCCTAGCCCTGCAATATGGCGCCGACACACCCCTGCTGGTGCTGATCGGCGTGGGTACCGGCATTGCCTGCGGCGCCTTCAACGGGTTTTTGGTGACCGGGCTAAAACTGCCCTCCATTGTTGTTACGATTGGCACGATGAGCCTCTTCCGCGGCATCAGCTTCATCATCCTGGGCGACCAGAGCTTCAAAGGCTATCCGCCAAGCTTTTCCTGGTTTGGGCAGGGCTATGTGTGGTGGGTGATCTCGTTCGAACTCGTGCTGTTCCTCGTCTGTGCCGCAATCTATTACGTGCTGCTGCAGCGCACCAATTTCGGACGCCGTGTCTATGCCATCGGCAATAATGAAACTGCCGCGCTGTTCTCCGGCGTGCGCGTTGGACAAACCAAGTTCATCCTTTTCTGCCTGACGGGCTTGATGAGCGGCATGGCTTCGGTGCTGCTGACCGCGCGGCTGGGTTCGACCCGTCCCTCGATTGCCGAAGGCTGGGAGCTCGAGGCGATCACCATGGTGGTGCTGGGCGGAGTTTCGATCCTGGGCGGTGCAGGCTCGATCGTCGGCGTGGTGCTGGCGGCGTTAATCATGGGATTGGTAACGTTTGGGCTCGGGCTGCTCAACGTTCCCGGGATTGTCATGTCGATCTTTATCGGCGCGCTGCTGATCGTGGTGATTGCCCTGCCCATCCTGTTCCGCATGTGGCGGCAGCGGGCGTAATGGGCAGTGCGCCTCACCTAGAACCGATATATATGAGGCACCATGAATGAACATGTCGCCTCCCTTTCCTCCGAACCCATCATCCTCAACGGCAAGCCGCTGAGCTTTTCCGACATCGCCCGGATCAGCGAACGAAGGGCGCCCTTGCTTGCTGATCGAGCGGCAATGGAGCGTGTGGCCAGGGCGCGCGAGGTCATCGAAGAGGCAATAGCCAATCACCAGCCGGTCTATGGGGCGACTACCGGCGTGGGGGCCATGAAGGACGTCGAGTGGACGACCGACCAGCTCGATGCCTTCAACATGGGACTCGTCCGGGCCCACCATTTTGGCACCGGAGAGGCCTTTTCCAATCATATCGTGCGCACCGCGATGGCGATCCGGGTGAATATGGCTCTGACCGGCCGGGTAGGGTGCACGACAGATCTGGTGGAAGCCTATCTGGCACTGCTCTCGGCCGATGTGGTCCCTGTCGTGCGGCGCACCGGTTCGATCGGCTGTGCCGATATCGGCTTGATGGGGCAGATCGGGGCCGTTTTGACCGGCGCCGGTGAGGCGACCTTCGAGGGGCGCCGCCAGCCGGCCACAGAGGCGCTCACCAGCGCCGGGCTAAAGCCGTTCCGGCTAGCCCCGCGCGACAGCCTTGCCTCGGTTTCAACCAACGCTGTCGGGTATGCCGCTGCCGCCGCGGCAATCCGGGAGGCTGCCTCCAGCACGCGGGTGATGCTGGCAACGGCGCTGACGACGGCCGGGGCGCTTGGCGCCTCGCGTGACCCGTGGAAGGCCGTGGCGCATGTCGGAACCGACCGGGAAGCCGGAATTGGAGCCTGGCTCTATTTCAATGCCAAGGGGTGGGACTGGCCGAACGCCACGCATATCCAGGACCCGCTGAGCCTGCGCATGATGAGCCAGGTGTTTGCAACAGCGTTCGAAACTCTGGTGGCTTCAGGCAAGATCCTCCTGGCAGCGACGGGCAGGACGGACGATAATCCGGTGGTGGCCGGTGGACAGATCTTGACCTCCGGCGGATCGCTTCCGCTCGACGTCACAGTGTTTCTCGAGACGGTTCAGGTCGGGTTGACGCATGTAGCCCGCAATTCATTCAACCGGTGCGTCTTGCTCGGCAATGGCGGGCGGCGCGGGCTGCCAGTCAATTTAGTGCCGCCTGGGGCGATCGCAACCGGCTTCGGTCCAATCATCAAGCTAGCAGGAGAGTTGTTCGCGCGCGTCCTGTCCATGAGCAACCCGGTGTCGCTGACCTCCATGGTTGTGGCCGACGGCATCGAAGACGAAGCGACTTTTCTTCCCCTGGTTGTCGAGCGGTTGGAGCGGCAGGTGCTTGCGTTACGACGGTTGGCTGCGCTCGAAGCAATCCTCGCGTCGCAAGCCATGGACATATCGCAAGACCGTCCCGGCAATGTTCCTGGCATCATCTATGATCTGGTCCGTACCCATGCTGCGTTCTATGTCGAGGACCGGCCGCTTTCAACGGAGGTGGAAGCAGTTGAAAGTGCATTGCAATCGGATAGCTTCATGGGTGAACTTATATCTCACTCAACCATCATGGAACTGGACGAGTTTTTCGCGTTGGGGCCGGTCGCCTAGAATTTGCGGCCTAGCCCAATTTTGCCGATAGGTTAGGTTAGGAACAGCCGGGAGCCGCTGCAGGCGGAACATTCCGGAGAACACGGAGACATCAATGCGCCTCAAATCCACACTTCTGAGCGCCGCCGCCGCGCTTGCGATCTCGGTTACCGCAGCCAATGCCCAAGTCGTTGTTTCGTCCAAGATCGACACCGAGGGTGGCGTTCTAGGCAACATCATCAAGCAGGTGCTCGAAGCGAACGACATTCCAGTTGAGGATCGTATCCAACTGGGCGGTACCCCTATCGTCCGCGAGGCGATCACTGCCGGCGAAATCGACATTTATGCCGAGTATACCGGCAATGCGGCGTTCTTTTTCGAGCGCGCAGAAGACCCGATCTGGAACGATGCAGCTTCGGCCTATGCCGAAGCCGCCAAGCTTGACTTCGAAGCCAACAAGATCGTTTGGCTTTCGCCATCGCCTGCCAACAACACTTGGGCCGTGGCCGTTCGCAACGATATTGCCGAGGCCAATAACCTCAACACTTTCACCGAATTCGGCGCCTGGGTTGCCGGTGGTGGCGAGGTCAAGCTCGCTGCGTCCGCGGAGTTCGTGAACTCGCCGGCCGCTCTGCCCAAGTTTCAGGAAGTCTACGGTTTCACCCTGTCGCCTGACCAGCTGGTGACGCTTTCAGGCGGTGACACCGCTGCGACCATTGCTGCGGCCGCCCAGCAGACCAATGGCGTGAATGCTGCGATGGTTTATGGCACGGACGGTGGCATTGCGCCGTCGGGCCTCAAGGTGCTCGAAGACGACAAGGGCGTACAGCCGGTTTACCAGCCAGCCCCGATCATCCGCGAGGAAGTGCTGACCGAATACCCGCAGATCGAAGAGCTGCTCAAGCCCGTGTTCGAAGGGCTGACACTCGAAGTTCTGCAGGACCTCAATGGCCGCGTGCAGGTGGGTGGTGAAGCAGCTGCTACCGTTGCGACGGACTACCTGACCCAGGGCGGCTTCCTGGAGTAGAGCTGCTGCATCGGAAGCGTTCGCTTTGGAGTGCTTTGATGCGCACGGCTTCTCACCGCGTCATTCCCGCGCAGGCGGAAACCTCTGTTGAACGGAGGTCCCCGCTTGCGCGGGGATGACGTGGTGAAAAGAGCAACTTCTTGAAAGCGAGCGATGTGAGCCTCGTTTTTGTAAACCTGATCAAGCCGGAGCCCATGTGAGCATTGCGGGAACATCGCCACCAAGCGCCCGGCCGGTCTGGCTAGCACTTGATAAGCTTGGTGTACTCATTACGGCTGTCGCGCTCGCCGGTGTGTTCCTGCCATTTGCCTTGTTTCGGGCGAACCGAATTGTTCTGGGCGAGCCGCGCTCGCTGCTCGATGCCTTGCCGGGTTTTCCATCGGGCTTTCTGATCGGCGTATTGCTGGTTGGCCTTGTTGCGGCAGTTCTGAGGGTACCAACCCTGGGCAAGCTTGCAGCCGGATTTCTGGTGCTCAGCGTCTTGCTATTCTTTATCGGCTGGTCAGGGAGCTATTTGACACCGGACGGCGACAATTTTGCCCGGGTTTCGCCGGGGGCCGGGTTTTGGCTGATCCTGTTTGCCTTTGCCCTCCTTGTAACGGACGCGCTGACGCGGTTGCATCTGGCGCCGGCAGTGAAGATTGCCGTGCTGGCCGGCGTCATTGCTGCCATGGCCTTGCTCCTTTGGAGCGGTAGCTGGAACGATCTGTCCACGCTCAAGGAATACAGCACCCGCGCTCCAGCTTTTTGGGCCGAGGCGCGGACCCATCTGGCCCTAGCCTTTGGCTCCGTGGCTATTGCGACTGTCGTAGGTATTCCGCTGGGCATTCTTTGCTACAAGATCAGGCCGCTACGCGCGTCTGTGCTTAACGTGCTCAACATCGTTCAAACTATTCCCTCTATCGCCCTGTTCGGCCTTCTGATTGCGCCCCTGGCATGGGTTGCCGCCAACGTTCCAGGCGCATCGGCGCTGGGCGTTTCCGGGATCGGCGCCGCGCCTGCGCTGGTGGCGCTCTTCGCCTATTCGCTGCTGCCAATTGTCTCCAATACCGTTGTGGGACTGCTAAGCGTTTCGCCCGCGGCGGTGGATGCCGCGGAGGGCATGGGCATGACCAGCCGGCAGCGCTTGTTGGCTGTGGAACTGCCGCTTGCCTTTCCGGTGATCCTGACAGGCATCCGCATCGTTCTGGTGCAAAACATCGGGCTCGCGACCATTGCGGCACTGATCGGCGGCGGGGGCTTCGGGGTGTTTGTGTTTCAGGGGATCGGACAGACGGCCATGGATCTTGTGCTGCTCGGCGCCGTGCCGACGGTGGCTCTGGCGTTCGCCGCTGCCGTGGTGCTTGATGCGCTTGTTGAAATGACCTCCCGCGGAGGGCGCAGGGCTTGATCGAGATCGACGACATCACCAAGAGCTATAGCGGCACGATCGTTGTTGATCGCGTCACGCTCACTATCGAGCCGCGCTCCATCTGCGTGATCGTGGGCACATCCGGGTCCGGCAAGACCACGCTTATGCGTATGATCAACAAGCTGGTGGAACCGACTTCCGGGCACATCCGCATCGACGGACAGGATATTTCGGGGATTCCGGCTTACGAGCTGCGCCGGCGGATCGGCTATGCCATCCAGGGGCATGGCCTGTTTCCCCATCGCACCGTTGGCCAGAACGTCGCGACGGTGCCCAAGCTGCTCGGCTGGGACAAGCGCAAGACGGCCGATCGCGTCGATGAATTGCTGAGCCTGTTCCAGCTTGAACCCGGCCAGTTCCGCGATCGCCTGCCGCATGAACTCTCCGGTGGCCAGCAGCAGCGCGTCGGCGTTGCACGGGCCCTGGCGGCGGAGCCCAACATTCTCCTGATGGACGAGCCTTACGGCGCGCTCGACCCGGTGATCCGGGCCAAGGCGCAGGAGGACCTCCTCGCCATCCAGCGTAAGTTCGGCACGACCGTGGTGCTGGTGACGCACGACATGGAGGAGGCCATTCACCTGGGCGACACCATTGCCGTAATGGACAAGGGCAAACTGCTGCAATGCGCCAAGCCGGCGGAGATCATCGCCAATCCAGCAACGCCGTTCGTCGCTGAACTGATCGGGACGAGCGAGCGGCCTTTCCGGCTGCTGTCGCTGGCCAGGGTCGCCGACCATGTGGAGCCGGGAACTGTAAACGGCCAGCCGATCGATTCTAGCGCGTCCTTGCGCGACGCTTATGCCGAGTTGCTATGGTCCGGGCGTCCGGCCTTACCCGTGCGCCGCGATGGGCAAATCGTGGGGCAGGTGACGCTGGAAGCATTGTCCCGGCTGGCGGCGCGGCCGCAATGACGATCGGTAATCTCCTGCGGCTGGTCGCCTTCGGTCTGCTGGTCGCGCTGCTGATTTCGCCGGACCTGTTCACCGGATTCTTCGGCCTTTTCACGAAAAACAATCAGCCGGCGATCTACAACCAGGGCAGCCTGCTCGATATCACAATCAATCACTTGGGCATCGTGCTTGCGGCCACTTTGGCAGCGACGGTGATTGCGGTCGGGCTGGCGATCATCGTGACGCGGCCATTCGGGGCAGAATTCCTGCCCTTGTCGCGCTCGCTGGCCAATGTGGGGCAGACCTTTCCACCGGTGGCCGTTTTGGCGCTGGCAGTTCCCATGCTGGGTTTTGGTACGGCGCCGACGCTAGTCGCTCTGTTCCTTTACGGCCTGCTGCCGATCTTTGAGAATACGCTAACTGGGCTGACCAATCTGCCGCCGGCCGTGACCGATGCTGCCAAAGGCGTGGGCATGACAGCCTGGCAGCGGCTGGTCAAAATTGAGCTGCCGCTGGCACTGCCGGTGATCCTGGCTGGCGTTCGGCTTTCGACAGTCATTTCGCTGGCCACGGCGACGATCGGCTCAACCGTGGCGGCGCGGACGCTGGGCGAGGTGATCATCGCAGGCTTGTTGTCGAGCAACACGGCTTTCGTTTTGCAGGGCGGCTTGATCGTGGGCGTGTTGGCAGTGCTGATCTATGATGCGCTGTCGGCGCTCGAGCGCAGCCTGATGGCCCGTACCGGCCAATTGGGCCGCGCATCGGCTTAGGAACTTTCGGGGATATTGCATGTCTGACTTCGATCTTGTCTTGTCTGGCACTGTCGTGCTGCCTGATGCTGTTATCGAGAACGGTTTCGTGGCCGTACGAGACGGAAAGATCACGCTCGTGGGAGAGGGCACTCCACCGGCTGGGCGCGAACGCCATGAACTCGGCGACGCGCTGATCCTGCCCGGCGCCATCGATGCGCAGACCCATTCGCTCAGCCAGAAGGATCAGGAGGATTTCATCTGGTCGACGCGCTCGGCCGCGGCTGGCGGAGTGACCACCATTGTCGACATGCCCTATGACGAGGGCAATCTGGTGTGTTCGGCTGAAGCAGTGCAACGGAAAGTCGCCCATGCCGAGCCGCAGGCGCGGGTAGATTTTGCGCTTTATGGCACTGTGAACCCCGAAGAGGGCGCGTCGCGTATTTTCGAACAGGTCGAAGCAGGCGTCGCGGCGTTCAAGTTCTCGACCTTCGGTACTGACCCCGTTCGCTTCCCTCGAATTCCGCCGGCACTGCTGGAGGAATGTTTTGCCGCAATCACCCCGACCGGCTTGACCGCGGGCGTACACAATGAAGACGATGAGGCGGTTCGCGCTGCCATCGCCAAGGTCAAGGCATCGGGCATCACCGATTATCGCGCCCACGCCATGAGCCGCCCGCCGCTGACCGAACTGTTGGCGAGCCTGCAGATCTATGAGACTGGCGCGATGACCGGGTGTCCGGCCCATGTGGTGCACTGCTCGCTTGGCCGAGGATACGAGATCGCGCGCTCCTACCGCGACCAAGGGTTCGATGCGACCATAGAGTGCTGCATCCACTATCTCGTCCTGGATGAAGAAAACGACGTCAAGCGCCTGGGCGGCAAGGCCAAGATCAATCCGCCGATCCGGCCGCGGGCGGAGGTCGAGAAGATCTGGGAGCATGTGCGTCAGGGCAACGTGACCCTGGTGTCGACCGACCATGTGAGCTGGTCAGAAAATCGCAAGAACAATCCGGACATGCTCGCCAATGCGTCGGGTGTGCCAGGGCTTGAGGTGATGGTGCCATTGTTCGTCAAGGGCGCTCTGGAACGTGATATCCCGCTGACCTGGGCGGCAAAGCTGATGGCGCACAATCCGGCCCGGCACTTCCGCCTTGGGCAGAAGGGCGCGCTGGAAGTTGGCACAGACGCCGACATTGCTGTGCTGTTCCCCCGGCCCAAGCGCTACGACGCGGCGGAAAGCGGGCACAATGTGGTGGGCTGGTCGCCGTATAACGGCATCGAACTGCCCTGGAACGTAGGGCTGACTTACTTGCGTGGGCAGCAGGTGTTCGACGGTGTGAAAGTGGCAGAGCCGGGAACGGGGCGGTTTGTGCGGCCGGAGGTGGTACGATGAGCGGCAGAACCCCCACCCGACCTCCCCCTGGAAGGGGGAGGAGCAGAAGCGGTGTTTGTTTGAATATTTTTCCGCCAGCACCAAACCTACCCCTCCCCCTTCCAGGGGGAGGCCGGGTGGGGGTTTCTTCATGACCCCCAATTCGCCCATCCGCGCCGACCGCATCGGCGCCGATATCGATGCGCTGGCGGCGATTACCGAACCCGGGCGGCCCTGGACGCGGCGGGCTTTTACGCCGATGTTCCTGCAAGGCCGGAGGTGGCTCGAACGGGCAATGCAAGAAGCAGGGGCGGTGACGCACATCGATGCTTCAGGCAATCTGGTCGCCACGATCCCCGGCCAGCGGCCGGAGCTTGGCACGATCATGCTGGGCTCGCATTCGGATACTGTACCCGATGGCGGGCGGTTCGACGGGATCGCCGGTGTCATTGCAGGGCTTGAAGTTGCCCGGGCGCTACGGGACCAGGGTGTCGTGCTGGCACACAATTTGGAGATTGTCGACTTCTTGGCCGAAGAAGTATCGATCTTTGGCGTGTCCTGCATCGGCAGCCGCGGCATGAGCGGCACGCGCCCGAAGGAATGGCTTGCGCGCGAAAGCGACGGCACCACATTGGAACAGGCCATCGGCCAAGTCGGAGGCAATCTCGTACGGCCGGGGCAGCGCGATGATATCAGGGCTTTCCTTGAACTGCATATCGAGCAGGGACCAGTGCTGCAGGACGAGCAACTGGATGTCGGCGTAGTGACGGCCATCGCGGGTATTACGCGCATCGAGATCATCGTCGAAGGCCGGGCCGATCATGCCGGCACGACGCCGATGGGGTTGCGTAAGGATGCATTGACGACGGCATCCTGGATCGTGCTCGGCGTGGAGGAACTGGCCAAAGCGCTGGCCAGCGGGCTAGAACATTTTGCGGCTACGGTGGGTGAGTTCGAGATGTCGCCCAATGCGGCGAATGTGGTGCCGGCGCGGGTGCGGATGTTGATTGATGCGCGGGCGGAAACGCGTGCCGACATGGAGCGTTTTCTCGATGAATTGGGCAAGGGCGTTGCTGCGATCGGCCACAAGACAGGAGTGAACATTTCCGAGCCGCGCATTTTTTCAGACAATCCGCCAACGCCGCTTGATGCGGAAGTGCTCGACGTGCTCGATGCTGCCTGCGAAAGCGCGGGTGCCCGGCATCGGCGGATGGCCTCGGGGGCCGGCCATGACACGGCCTGGATGGCGCGGATCACCAGGGCCGCGATGATCTTTGTGCCGTGCAAGGACGGACGCAGCCATTCCCCGGACGAGTTAGCTACCACAGACGACATTGCGCTGGGCGCCGCTGTCCTGCTGGATGCGGTCAAGGCGCTCGATATCAAACTGCAGGAGAAGATTTGATGGGGCGCATCCTGACCGAGAAGGACGTCGAAGCTGCCGTGCGCGGTGGCTCCGTCTATGCGGCTGGCGGAGGTGGCTGGGCGGATCATGGGCGCATGCTGGGGAAGGCAGCCGTCAGCATTGGCAAACCGGAGCTGGTCAGCATCGAGGAACTGGACCCCAACGATTGGGTGGCAACAGCCGCGGCCATCGGCGCTCCGGCATCGACCACGCCATGGGAAATGAGGGGCGTGGACTATGTGAAGGCCGTGCAACTGCTCCAGGATGCGCTGGGTGAAAAAGTCAGCGGCCTGATGGTCGGGCAAAACGGCAAGTCATCGACGCTCAATGGCTGGCTGCCCTCGGCGATCCTGGGCACCAAAGTGGTTGATGCTGTGGGCGATATTCGTGCGCATCCAACTGGCGACATGGGGTCCATCGGCATGGCTGGATCGCCCGAGCAGATGATCCAGACCGCGGTGGGCGGCAATCGGAGCGAGAACCGCTATATCGAACTGGTTACGCGCGGTGCGACAGCCAAGGTGTCGCCGATCCTGCGGACGGCGGCGGATATGTCGGGCGGGTTTATCGCGTCCTGCCGCAATCCGCTGCGCGCGAGCTATGTGCAAAAACATGCGGCGTTGGGAGGTATCTCGCTGGCGCTCAAGCTAGGCGAGGCGATGATCGCGGCAGAAGGGAAGGGTCCGGGCAAGATGCTTGACGCCATTGTCGAAACTACGGGCGGATCGATCCTGACCAAGGGTTATATCACCGAGGTCGATGTGACCTACACCAAGGAAGCCTTCGACATCGGCCGGGTGCGGATCGGCGAGGGTGACAAGGCAACCACGCTCCACGTAATGAATGAATATATGGCGGTGGAAGATGTGGGTGGCACGAGACTCGCAACCTTCCCCGACGTGATTACCACACTGGATGCAGCGGGGCAGGCGCTGTCGGTGGGGCAGTTGGGGCGCGGCATGTATGTGTTCGTGCTGCATGTGCCGAAAACGGGAATACCGTTAAGTTCGAGTGTACTGGACCCGGCCGTGTATCCGTTTGTGGAAGAGCGCATGGGGATTGAACTGGCGCGGTATGCGTTGTCTTCGCTCTAGTCAGAAACAGGGTGTCACCCCGGCTAAGGCTGGGGTTCATCCTAAGGTGCTATGACGCTGGGCGATCTCAGGATGGATTCCGGCCTTCCCGGAATGACATTGTGAATTGGCGCGCGCAGCGAGAACTTGAAAGAAAAAGCCATGCCCACACCCAATCCTCGCCACCCCAATTTCCCCATTCCTGGCGGTCCCGAGCTCCGCGCCAAGGGGTGGCGGCAAGAGGCGTTGCTGCGGCTTTTGGAGAATGTGCTCAGCGTCGGTGAGAACCCGGATGAGCTGATCGTCTACGCGGCGTTGGGCAAGGCGGCGCGGAACTGGGCGAGCCACAAGGCTATCGTTGAGACCTTGCTGCGCATGGACGAAGACCAGACGCTCATCATTCAATCGGGCAAGCCCATCGGCCTGCTCAAGACGCACAGCAAGGCGCCGCTGGTGATCATGGCCAATTGCAACATCGTGGGGCAGTGGGCCAAGGCGGAGGTGTTTTATGAACTGGAAAAGAAAGGCCTGATCTGTTGGGGCGGGCTGACGGCGGGGGCATGGCAGTATATCGGCAGCCAGGGCGTCATCCAGGGCACCTACGAAATCTTCATGCGCATTGCCGAAAACCGTTTTGGCGGCAGCCTAGCGGGCCGGTTCATCCTGACGGCGGGCCTGGGCGGCATGGGCGGTGCGCAGCCACTGGCTGGGCGCATGGCCGGCGCCGCGATCCTGTGCATCGACATCGACCCGGAAAGCGCCCGCAAGCGCAAGGAGATCGGCTACCTCGAAGAGATCGCGCCTGATCTCGATACGGCGCTGACCATGATCGACCAAGCCGTCGCTGAAAAGCGCGCGACGTCCATTGGCCTTGTCGGCAACGCGGCCGAAATTTATCCCGAGATCGCCCGGCGCGGCATCGTACCGGACATCGTAACCGACCAGACCTCCGCACATGATCTGGTCTACGGCTACGTGCCTAAAGGCATGTCGCTCGATGAGGTCCGGCGCCTGCGCGTGGAAGGGCCGGGGCAGTTGATGGCAGCCAGCCGCGCCTCGATTGTCGATCATGTGCGAGCCATGCTCCAGTTCCAGCAGGCCGGCGCCGAGGTTTTCGATAATGGCAATCTGATCCGCACCCACGCCAAGGCGGGCGGGGTGGAGAATGCCTTCGACATCAAGATCTTCACCGAAGCCTATCTGCGGCCTTTGTTCGCGCGGGCTATCGGGCCCTTCCGCTGGATGGCGTTGTCGGGCGATCCTGAGGACATCCGCAAGATCGATGACAAGCTGCTCGAGATGTTTCCCGACAACAGGATCGTAACAAATTGGATTTCTCTGGCGCGTCAACACATTCCGTTCGAGGGACTTCCGGCGCGGATCGCTTGGCTGGGACATGGCGAACGAACAGCGCTGGCAAGGGCGGTCAACGCCATGGTGGCGGATGGGACACTGGCCGGACCGGTGGCATTCAGCCGCGATCACCTCGACGCTGGCGCCATGGCGCACCCCAACATCATGACCGAGCGCATGAAGGACGGCTCGGATGCCATTGCTGACTGGCCGCTGCTCAACGCCATGCTGCTGTGTTCGTCCATGGCCGACCTTGTGGTCGTCCATTCCGGCGGGGGTGGATATGCGGGCTATATGACGTCAGCCGGGGTGACAGTGGTTGCGGATGGCACACCAGGCGGCGACGAGCGGCTGGAACATGCGCTGACCAATGATACGGCGCTGGGCGTGATGCGCTATGCCGATGCGGGGTATGAGGAGAGCTTGGCGGAAATTGAGGCCAAGGGCATCGGGTATATTCCGGTGGGGTGAGGGAAGGCTGACCCCCACCTATCCTCCCCTTTGGAGGGGGGGTTAGGTGGGGTGCTAAACCTCGTTCCGCCAGCTGAATTGGGGTGAATAGCCCAACATGCGCTTGGCTTTTTCGATGCCGAGCAAGGTGCTGTTGGTGGCGACATTGCCTTTGGTGGCGACCTCGGGGAACACCTCGGCCAGGAGCGACATGTTGGAGCGGCTCATCACCGTATCGGCGTTGGCGATGATGAAGGCTTCAAAACCGGTGAAATCAGCCTGGATGGCGCGGCGGACGGCCTGGACGCCGTCGCGCGCGTCGATATAGCCCCAGAGGTTCCATTTGCGGGCGCGCGGGTCGGCGTCGAATTTGGGGAAAGCCCTGTAATCTTCGGGGTACATAACGTTGGAAAAGCGCAGGCCGACGATGCGCAAGGACGGATCCCAGCGGCAGAACTGGGCGGCCATGGTTTCGTCGAGCAGCTTGCCGAGTGAATAGGCCGACTCAGGACGCGGATAGTACTCTTCATCGACCGGTGCATAGGGCGGGGGCGTGTCGAAGGGTAGGCCGAGAACCGTTTCGCTTGATGCGAACACGACATTCTTGATGCCCGCGAGGCGGCAGGCCTCAAAGACATTGTAGGTCATGGGCACATTGTTGGCGAAGGTCCTGGCATTGGCGGCAAGGCCGGGAGCCGGAATAGCGGCCAGGTGAACGACGGCTTCAAAAGGACCGCCACGCTCGTCGACGCCGCCCAGAATCGCCGAAGCGACCTCGCCAAAATTTGTGAGATCGACGCGTATGCTGGGGCAGATCGGTTCGGGCAATGCATGCTGATCGACGTTCAAAACATCGTATCCATGGGCGACGAGATCTTTCAGGACCGCGCGCCCGAGCTTGCCACTGCCGCCCGTCACCAAGACCTTGGGCATGCGATCCTCCTCATTATCAAGCACTTAGCTGCTGCTTATTGAACGTCGAGCATTGCACGGAAGCGCTGTCGTGCCAAGCCGCTGAGGAGGTAAACGGCCGATGAACGCTTCGATCACGATTGGTTCAAGCCCTACCAGGCTATGTGGGGACAAGGACGGCGCAGGGCCGTACCGCTTACATCAACAGGAGACTTCAAATGCCCAAACTTAGCACACTCGTTATCATCGCCAGCCTCGTCACTGCACTTGCTTCAACTGCCACCTACGCTCAGCGCGTTCCTGGTGGATCAACCTATCCGCAACCTTCCTCCGAGGGCTCCGAACCTGACTGCAGCAACGTTATGGGTTTCATGCGCTCAGTGAAACAGGCCGAGATCAAGGCATTCAATGGCGAACGCGTATCACTCATTCCGGTCTGTGAAGACGGAACGCATCGCACCCGCAACTTTTACGGCACGCTATTCCGCGACGGCAATGCTGAACTGCTGCGTAAGCCGATTGCTGGTCATCCGACGCTGATCAACGCGCTCAAGGCTCGCGACTATGACCAGCACGACGTGGTTTCGGTCCGCTTCAGCGCCAACAACGGCGTCATCTTCTACGTTCACCAGCGCGACATGCGTTGAGAGCAGCCGCGAGCTTGCCGCCAAGATGAACGCATTCTGAACGGCTATCTCAGAGCCGGTTCAAAGCGGCGGTGGCAAGCTGCCAACCACAGAGCGAATTTGCTCTTGAGGGAGAGTTGAAATGAACAAGAACCAGGAAAAAGTATTAGTCGCTGCCTTGTGCGGTTTGGTTGTGACCGCCGCCGGTGCATTCGCTGTGCAGCCCGCAATGGCCGCAGGCTACAATGTCGACCAGCTGGCCCAGGTGACTGGCGTCAGCAAGTGGGACAGCCTCAACGTCCGGAAGTGGCCGGCTAGCTATTCGCGCAAGGTTGGCGAATTTGCGCCAGGCGACCATGTCTGGGTCGAGCGCTGCATCGAAGCCAAGACGGGTGCCGATTGGTGCCTCGTTGATGCACGCGACACGCGCGGATGGGTGAACTCCCGTTATCTGACTGTCCGCACGGATTGGGATCTCTGACACCGCCCTTTCAAGTGCCTGACCTTCCTTCCCATGCTCTGTTGACTTTTCCGGTCCTGCGCTGTCTTGGAGACGGCCTGGACCGGAGCTTTTGTTTATGAACGTCAATCCTATTCTTGCCGAGACCGTGCGCGGCAATTGGGTCGAGAACCGCCATCGCGGCGCCTTTGCCGTTGTGGACGCCAGCGGCAGGATTATTGCCTCGGCAGGCGACATCGAGCGGCCGGTCTTTCCGCGTTCGGCGATCAAGTCCATGCAGGCGCTGCCGATCTTTGCGCGTGAGGCCGAAGGCAAATTTCACCATACTGCGGAAGAGCTGGCGCTAGCTTGTGCCTCGCATCATGGCGAGGATGCGCATGTTCAAACGGCAATTGGCTTGCTGGCTCGCATTGGTCTGAGTGCGGCTGATCTGGAATGCGGTGCGCATTTGCCGACCAATGGAGCGGCGCGCGAGGCGTTGCGCGCGGCGGGGCTGGAGCCCAGCCCATTACACAATAATTGCTCTGGCAAGCATTCGGGCATGTTGAGCGTGGCGCTGGCGATGGGTGTGCCGACCAAGGGATATGTCGGCCGCGAACACGAGGTTCAGCGCGTAGTTCGTTCGGCAGTCGAGGCGGTGATCGGAGAACCATTGCACGAGGACCGGTGCGGGACGGATGGTTGTTCCATCCCGACCTTTGCCGCGCCGCTGCGCGCTTTTGCGTTTGGCTTTGCGCGCATGGCGACGGGGCAGGGGATCGCACCGGAGCTCGCTGCTGCCTCGCAGCGCTTGTTTGATGCAGCAACGAGCCATCCGCATCTGGTAGCAGGAACGGGGCACGCAGATACGCTCATCATGGAGGCGTTCGGTGGGCGTTTGATGCAGAAGGTGGGTGCCGAGGGCGTACAGTGTGGCGCCATTCGCGACAAAGGCTGGGGCTATGCGCTTAAGTGTGACGACGGCAATATTCCCGCGTCTCAGGCGATGCTGGCGAGCGTGTTGCTGCGGTTTGCCGATCCGGATGAGAGGCAACGCAAATTGCTCGAAGGCTATGCCAGTCAGCCGATCAGGAGCGTGCGCGGCGCAGATGTGGGTGTTCTGCGGGCACTCGCCTAGGTGCTGGAGACGTTAGGATAGCGCTCCAGGTTTGTGAGCAGGTCGGGTTCGACGATGTCCGTCCAGGCCATGCCCACGACGTTATGGGTACGGGCGTCGATGAGGTTGCCGGAGAGTTGGACGGCGCCGGCTCCTTCGACCACGCTGATGCCGATGCCGATATCGCATTCGGTAACGGTGTTGGAGCCGATCGTGACGTTGCGCAGATAGGGGCCGTAGCCGGCAAGGAGCGCCAGGCCGGGCACGTTATGTATTGTGTTGCCCGTAATAGCGGCATCGGCTTCAGCAGCGATGCCGATAGGTACCGTATCAGGGTTGACCTCAGAGCGCGGAGCAATATTGCGCACGATATTGCCGCTGCAGACGGCGATCTGGCCGCCTGAATCCATATTGGTCATGGAAATGCCGGTGGCAGCGCCGTCCACGATGTTGCTCGAAATAATCGAGCCGGAAAAGCCAAATTCGGAGAAGATGGCGACTTCACCGCAACGCAGGCATTGATTGCCGGAAACGACGGTATCGTTCGTGGCGTTGAGGCGCACGGCGGTGAACGCGCAGTCGGTGATGCGATTGCCCGAGACGATTACCCCATCGGCGCGAAAGACGTTGATGCCATTGCCATTCTGGCCGTTGCCGCCGGCGCGCCAGTCAATGTCACTGATCCGATTATTGGTGAGTATGGAGCCGTCTGGACCCGGTTCCGAGCGCCAGACGCGAATGCCGGCATTGCCGCAGTCACTGATGATATTGCCATGAACCAGCAGGTGGAAGTTGTCGAGTGCGTGAATGGCTGCGTCACCGAGACCTGAGAAGGTGCAGTCGCGGACCTTGGTGCTGGAGCCGGTGATCTGAAGACCGATGCCGGGTGCCTCAAGGAACTGACAGCGCTCGATCGTCACGGAAGCGCTGCCCTCAAGAGCCAGCAAGGGCGCGTCGCCACTGTTTCCAGTGAAACCGATGTCGCGCAGGACCAGATCGGTTTGCCCTGAAATCGAACCGATGCTCGCGCTGTCGGCTACTAGCCAGGTCATGCCTGGTACGCCCTCGATAACCAAGCCGCCAGGAAAGGCGAGATTGGCTACTTTGAACCGTCCAGGTGGCAAGGAGACGCGACCGGTTCGGAACGAGCCGGTAAGCGCGTCTTGAATGGTTTTGGTCTGATCGCCTTCGATCTCCGGTTCGGCCTGTTGCGCCTTTGCAGGCATTACGGCAAGGCCGGTGGCAATCCCGGCAAGAACAAGACGGCGGTTTGGGCGGGGTGATCTGCTCATACGGCGAACTTCGCATCGATTTATCCGGGAAACGAGACAAAGCCGTTCAAGTGGTGAACGCTCTTGAGCTTGTCGGAGGCTCCGGGCTGGCTATAACGGTCCGGTGTAATTTGCAGCAGGTGCTTCATGCTCGTGGACGGCAAGATCTTTATGGGCGTGAGCGAGCGGGCGGAGTATCTGGACCTGCGCGTTGCCAACCGGCATGGCCTGATCACCGGCGCGACCGGTACGGGCAAGACTGTCAGCTTGCAGGTGCTTGCCGAGGGCTTTTCGGCGGCGGGTGTTCCGGTGTTCGCTGCTGACATCAAGGGCGATCTGTCCGGCCTCGGGAAGATGGGGGCGGCGCAAGGGTGGCAAACCAAGCGGGCGCAAGACATCGGCTTTGCCGAGTACCAAGACGATGTGTTTCCGGTGATCTTCTGGGATCTGTTCGGGCGGCAGGGGCATCCGGTCCGCGCAACGATCTCCGAGATGGGACCGCTGCTGCTGAGCCGCATGCTGGAACTCAATGATACGCAGGAGGGCGTGCTCAACATCGCCTTCAAGCTCGCCGACGATCAGGGCCTGTTACTGCTCGATCTCAAGGATTTGCGGGCGCTACTGATCGATATCCAGGAACGGAGCAAGGAAGTCTCCACTCGCTACGGCAATGTCGCGGCTGCTTCGATCGGTGCTATCCAGCGGGCCTTGCTTGTTCTGGAGCAGCAAGGCGCGGAAGGTTTCTTCGGTGAACGCGCGCTGGAGATTGCCGATCTGATGCGGACCGACCGGGATGGGCGCGGCTTTATCTCCATTTTGGCGGCTGACGAGCTGATGCAGGCGCCGCGGCTCTACGCCATTTTCCTCCTTTGGATGCTTTCGGAACTGTTCGAAGAACTGCCGGAGGTAGGTGATCTGGATAAGCCCAAGTTGGTGTTCTTCTTCGATGAAGCACACCTTTTGTTCGACGATGCGCCCAAAGCGCTGGTCGAAAAGGTTGAGCAGGTGGTTCGGTTGGTGCGCTCCAAGGGCGTAGGCGTATACTTCGTGACGCAGAACCCGATCGACATTCCCGAGACGGTTTTGGCGCAATTGTCCAACCGCGTTCAGCACGCCTTGCGCGCCTATACGCCGCGTGAGCAGAAGGCCGTCCGGGTAGCGGCCGAAACATTCCGGCCCAATCCCGCGTTCTCGACCGAAGAGGTCATTACGCAACTTGGCATTGGAGAAGCGCTGGTGTCGGTGTTGGAAGACAAAGGCGTACCGTCGATGGTTGGGCGAACCCTGATCCGGCCGCCATCGGCGCAGGTGGGGCCGCTGAGTGCTGAGGAGCGTCGCCACCTCATCGCCAACTCGCCGGTAGCAGGTGTCTATGACTCGGTGGTGGACCGTGAATCAGCGTTCGAGACGCTGGCGCGCAAGGCGCGTGACCGGCAATTGGCCGAGGAACGCCAGCGCCAGGACGACGAGATCAGCAAGGCGGAGCGCACCTATGCCGAGCCGCGCCAGAGACGTGTCTCCAATCGGCAAACGCCGGTGGAAGCAGCCATGAACTCATTGGCCAGGACCGTTGCCAACCGGCTGGGGAACGCGCTCGTGCGCGGCATCCTCGGCAGCCTCAAGCGGGGCCGTTGAGCGATGGCAGAACTGACCAGCAGCCCGCCCATTCTTGCAGTTTTTGCCTCGGACAAAGGACCGGGCGATCCGGAACGCGCATCGATCATGAGCCAGGCAGGGACGTATTTCGCCCGGCGCGGCGCCTCGCTGGTGGTATTGGCCGAGAATGGCGTGATCCCCGTTCCATTGATCACTGCGGCGCGTACTGCAGGAGGGCAGGTGCAGATCGTGGGGGATGGTTCCATCGTTTTGCCGGCCGCTTTGCGGGACGTGACGCTGGCGGTGCTTGATCATCGCGAGGAGCGGCTGTCGCGCATCGCCGATCTGGCGAGTGCCTTTGTCGCCCTGCCGGGATCGCTTGCCTCGGCGACATCGCTGTTTGGCGCCTGGGCCGCGGCGCGCAGCCGGGGGCGAGAACTACCCGTAGTCATGCTCAACCGGCACAGAGCCTTCGAGGTGGTCCGTGGGTATGCCGCAGATGTGCTGTCGCCCGGGCTACCCGGTCACGACAAGTCCGTGCAATTTGCCGACACCATTGAGGACCTGTGGAGCCGGGTGAGCCGCTTGTTGAACGAACAGCACTAACACTGGAGCTCTCCCCGCCAAGGTGTTGGATCGAATAGCGCCGCGGCACGTTGCTTGCGCAAATCCTTCTGGAGGCAAGCAATGGCCAACCAATATATAGGCGCAGCCCTTATCTGCATGAGCTTGGCTTTGGGCGGACCTGCCCACGCCCAGCGATCGGGCAATTGGGCAGAATATGTTGACCCGCAATATGGGTTTTCCGCGGAACTGCCTTATGGATTGTTTGAGCCCCTGGAAGATGATGGCATGGGCGGCCTGACGCTGGGTGAGGTGGGCGGCACTGGCCAGATCAGCATTTATGGTGGCAATGCCGAAGGGCTGACGCTGGATGGCTTTGCCGAGCGCCTGACCAGCGGCAACGAGGTGCGCAGCATTACTTATCGGGCCGAAGGGCAAAGCTGGTTTGTGCTCTCAGGGTTTTATGAGCCGGAAACTGGCGGCGAACCGCTGATCTTTTACACCAAGCTGCTGCTATCGGCGGACCGCGAGACCTTTTCGGCCTTTGAGATCAGCTACGATGCCAACGAGAAGGCGCGTTATGACGAACTGGTCAGCCGGATTGAAGACAACTTCACGCGTCCGCCTGCGGGCTAGGCGTCGAACGAGGGCTGGTGCTTGCGGCGGTCGGGAAAAAGAGGAACGACGTTGTCCGCTTCGCGCCGCGCGGGAATAGTCTGCGGCACCGGCATGGCAACGCGGTTGCGGCGCTCGGGGCCACGATAGCCGCCAAGCACGCCAATGACGCTGCGAGCACGCAAGCGAGCCTGGATACGCTGCAGCAGATGGCGCGGCGACATCGGCTTGATAACGACTTCGTCAATGCCGGCACTGATTGCCTGATGACGCATGGAAGGCGTTATTGTCCGTGTCAGGGCGATCACGGGAACGTCCTGTGACACGAGATTGCCGTTGAGCCGGATGGCTTCGACCATCTCATAGGCGGGCCTGCCCTCGCGATCGAAATCGCAGACCAGCACATCAACGGGCGCCAGGCGCATATAGGCGATCAACGCGAGTTCACTATCGAACTGGCGAACCTTGAGGCGCGAGTCGCCAGCGACGACCATGGCCAAAAGCGCGGTGAGCGCCTGGTTGGCCGCAATGATCGCTACGACTTTCGCTGGTTCGGACAATCCACTTCCCCGGATTAGTAAACAAAGCGTTACCATACCCGAACGCTGCGTAGAAGTACCGGTTCCGAAGATTGACAGTTGATTCAGGAAAATAGGGTGTTGGCCTGGAGGGCAGCAAAAAGCCCGCCGGTCAGTGACGCGGCGGGCCGAAAGGCTTTGGTGAAGCTCAGCGGGCTTGCTCGTACATCTGCTCAACGTGTTCCCAGTTCACCAGATTGTCGAACCAGGCTTCGAGGTATTTCGGTCGGGCGTTGCGGTAGTCGATGTAGTAGGAGTGCTCCCAGACGTCGACGCCCAGCAGCGGATGCGCGCCGTGAACAAGTGGCGATTCGCCATTCGGGGTCTTTGTGACTTCGAGCTTGCCATGCTTGAGCGAGAGCCAAGCCCAACCAGAGCCGAACTGTGTGGTGCCGGCGGCGATGAAATCGGCGCGGAACTTGTCGAACCCGCCCAAATCCGAATCGATGGCTGTTTGCAACGCGCCCGGCAGCTTGTTGCCGCCGCCGTTGGGCTTCATCCAGTTCCAGAAGTGCACGTGGTTGTAGTGCTGGCCGGCATTGTTGAAGAGGCCGGCGTTCTTGCCATAGCTCTCCTTAACGATGTCTTCGAGCGGCAGGATCTCCAAACCCGAGCCTTCCAGCAGCTTTTCGCCATTGGTGACATAGGCCTGGTGGTGCTTGTCGTGGTGGAACTCGAGCGTTTCCGCGGACATGTAGGGGCCCAGCGCATCATAGGCATAGGGCAGGGGCGGCAAGGTGAACTTGGTGGACATGGGAAGCCTCCGTTTTTGGTTAGACGCTGAGGAAGATCGCCCTAAGCTATAGGCCGATTGTGACGCTGTAACAATTACTTGGAACCGAATGATCCTTCCAAGCCAACGGCGTTGAGAGCAAAGGCATAGCACATGGCGGTCTCCTTGAGGCGATCGAATCGTCCCGAAGCACCCCCATGACCGGCGCCCATGTTGGTCTTGAGATATAAGGGTGCATCGCCAGTCTTGGTTGCGCGCAATTTGGCAACCCACTTGGCGGGCTCCCAATAGGTGACGCGCGGATCGGTAAGGCCGGCTAGGGCGAAGATGGGCGGATAGTCCTTGGGGGCGACCTGCTCGTAGGGCGCATAGGCCGCGATGCGGGCATAATCATCGGGCGAGGCGAGGGGATTGCCCCATTCGGGCCACTCGGGCGGGGTGAGCGGCAGGGTTTCATCGAGCATGGTGTTGAGGACGTCGACGAACGGAACCTGCGCGAGGATACCGGCCCAGAGGTCGGGACGCATGTTGGCGACGGCGCCCATCAGCATGCCACCGGCCGAGCCGCCTTGGCCAACGATGCGGCCATTGGCGGTATAGCCCTCGGCAATCAGCATCTCGGCCGAAGCGATGAAATCGGTGAAGGTGTTGGTCTTGTGCTCGCGGCGGCCTTGGGCATACCAGCGATAACCCTTTTCCATGCCCCCACGGATGTGGGCTGTGGCATGCACAAAGCCCCGGTCGACCAGCGACAGGGCGGAGATAGAAAAGGCCGCGGGCATGGACATGCCATAGGCGCCATAGCCGTAAAGCAGCGCCGGGGCAGTGCCGTCGAGCTTAGTGCCCTTACGATAAAGGACCGTGACCGGAACCTGCTCGCCATCCGGCGCAATGGCAAAGAGACGGCGGGTTTCATAATCGTCGGGATTGTGGCCGGAGGGCACTTCCTGCTCCTTGAGCAGGGTGCGAGTGCCAGTTTGAAGATCGACATCGTAGGTGCGCGATGGCGTGGTGGGCGACGAATAGGACAGGCGGAAAACGCTGGTGTCGAACTCATAGCCGACAGACATGCCAAGGGAATAGGCCTCCTCGTCGAACTTGACGGTATCTTCGACACCCGAGCGCAGATCGCGCACGACAATGCGCGGCAAGCCCTCGAAGCGCTCGAGACGGAGCATGTGGTTCTTGAGGACGATCACATCGAGGATCAGAATGCCTTGCTGGTGCGGCACAAGATCGGTCCAGTTCGCGGCGGATGGATTGTCAGCAGGGGCGGTGACAATCTTAAAGTCTTCGGCGCCGTCCGCATTGGTGCGGATATAAAGCAGGCCATCGCGTTCATCGATGTCGTATTCGCGCTCGGGCAGGCGTGCATCCACCAAGCGGGGCTCGCCGCCAAGCTCGGCGTCGATCAGCCAGCATTCCGATGTCTGGTGATCATGGGCATCAATGACGATGTATTTGTCGCTGAGGGTACGACCGACACCGACGAAGAAACCTGGGTCTGATTCCTCGAAGATGATGGGATCGCTCGCTTGGTGGGTGCCGATCGTGTGGAGGCGGACGCGGAAGGGGCGGTGATTGTCGTCGTATTCGGTATAGTAGATGGCGCTCGAATCCTGGCTCCAGACGTAGGAACCAGCGGTGTCCTTGATGATCTCGGGACTGTCAGTGCCCGTCTCCATGTCACGGATGACAACGTCGTAATATTCCGAACCGGCCCGGTCAGCGGCCCAGGCGAGATAGCGGTGCGAGCGGTCGTGCTCGGCGCCAGCAAAGCCGAAATAGTCGTCGCCTGCTTCGATGTTGCAATCAAGGAGGATGGTTTCGGGACCACCTTCGCGCGGAGTGCGCACAATGAGGGGGTATTGCTTGCCTTCGAGCATACGCGAATTGTAGGCGAAGGGGCCGTCGGGCGAAGCGATGCCGCTATCGTCTTCCTTGATGCGGCCGCGAATCTCCTTGTAGATATTGTCCTGTAAGGTATTGGTTGGGCTGCCGAATTCAGCTTCGAAATAGTCGTTCTCGGCTTCGAGATAAGCGCGGATTTCCGGATCGAGCTTTTCAGGCTGCTGCATCACCTCCTGCCAGTTGTCCGCACGCAGCCAGTTGTAAGGGTCTTCACGCGTCACATTATGGAAGGTGGCGGCGTGTGGCTTGTGGGCGGCGATCGGCGGATTGGGCTTGGTCATCAGGTAATCCAGAAGAGGCAGGTCCCCTCCACATAGGGCGCAGGGTTGCGCTAGGGAAGGGCTGGCCCTCATCGGCTCAAGCGGATTATCCCCACATGTCAAACGGGCCGGACCGTTTAGGCTTGTCTGCTTCGTCTTAAACGTTAAGGTCCGCAAGCAAACGCAGGATTTAGAATCGGATCAGGGGCAGTTGGAACCGGGATTGGAAGTGAGCATAGCACTAGTGGCGATTGGGCCATTTGTGGCTGCGATGCTTGCCCCCTTGATGCAGCGGTTCACCAGGCCATTTGCAGGCTGGTTGCTGGCGCTGGTGCCGGCAGCGATCTTTGTTGTTCTCTGGAGCCTGCTTGGTGACGTGGTAGACCGGGGCTTCCTGGTCGTCAGCTTTCCCTGGGTTCCGGATTACGGACTCGATGTGTCGTTTTTCATCGATGGGTTGAGCCTGACCTTTGCCCTGACAATTTCCGGCGTCGGTGCGCTGATCGTCCTTTATGCCGGGGCCTACCTAAAGGGTCACCCGCATCTTGGACGGTTCCTGGCTTTCCTCCTGGCATTCATGGGATCCATGCTGGGGTTGGTGCTGGCCGACAGCATGGTGGCGCTGTTCGTATTTTGGGAACTGACAGCCATCACGTCGTTCCTGTTGATCGGGTTCGATCATGAGCGGATGGCCGCGCGCCGGGGTGCAATCCAGGCGCTAGTGATCACGAATATGGGCGGCATGGCGCTGCTGGTTGGGATTGTGCTGTTGCGCCAGATCAGTGGCGTCTGGGAACTGAGCGACCTGCGCGCGCTGGACGGGTTGGTTCGTGAGCACAGTCTCTATGGGTTGGTGCTGGCGTGCATCCTAGTGGCTGCCTTCACCAAGTCGGCGCAATTGCCATTTCATTTTTGGCTCCCGAACGCCATGGAAGCGCCGACGCCGGTGTCGGCGTTCTTGCACTCCGCCACCATGGTTCAGGCGGGTGTCTATCTACTGGCACGCATGACGCCGGTGCTGGGCGGAACAGCGGCGTGGAGCACTATTCTGGTTTGCTTTGGGGGTGCGACACTGCTCTGGGGCGCGGCATTGGCGCTGCGACAGACCGATCTCAAGCAGATGCTGGCGCAAACGACAATTGCTTCGCTGGGACTGCTCGTTCTGCTGATCGGGCTTGGGTCGGAGGCAGCGATTGCGGGCGTGGCCGCTTACTTCGTAGCGCATGCGCTCTATAAGGCGGGGCTCTTCATGGTGGTCGGCGCGATCGACCATGAAACCGGAACGCGCGACATCACGGCGTTGAGCGGCATGGCTGACCGCATGCCAGTGACGTTCATTGCAGCCGTGCTCGCAGCTCTGGCGATGATCGGCCTGCCGCCGACGCTCGGGTTCTTTGCCAAGGAGGAAATGCTGCTGGGCGCCTTTGGCCCGCAGTGGCTGCAGGTGCTTGCCTTGGTCGTCTTGATCGCGGGCAATGCGCTTCTTACGGCCGTTGCTGGCCTGGTCATGATCAAACCGTTCCTGGGGATCGTGGGGCCCACGCCGAAGTCGGCTCATGAGGCACCTATCGCCATGCTCGTGGGGCCGCTCCTTCTTGGCGGCGCCGGCATTGTTGCAGCCTTGATGATCGATTGGTTCGGAGCGGAAGTCATCGCTCCAATGGCCTCATCGATTTTGGGGATGCCGGCAAAGCCGCACGTGTCCTGGGCCATAAATTTCAGCAGCCCGATTGTTTGGCTGTCAGTGTTGACTTGGGGGCTGGGTTATCTTGTCTACCGACAGGCCGAACGTATCCGCACCCTGCTGGGCCGGGCCGAGCGGGCGCTAGGATGGACGGCAGATCATCTGTTCGACGCCGTTATGTTCGGGCTTATCCGGCTTTCGGGTCGAGTAACGCGCGGTCTGCATCATGGAAGGCTAGAGCTTTACATGGTGGTGGTGTTTGCCGCTTTGGCATTGGCGCTGCTGGTGCCCACTATTGTGCTGGGCGGTCTCAACGCGATCCGGATCGGCCAGATGCCGGATGTCCGGCTGCATGAATGGGGCATTCTGGCGCTCGCTGTAGCAGGGCTTGTGGCTGTCGTGCTCGCGCCGACGCGGCTTATTGCGATCTTGGCGCTGGGCGTGCAAGGGGCGGCAGTGGCGCTTGTTTTCCTCTTGTTCGCCGCGCCCGACCTTGCCTTTACCCAGCTGATGGTCGAGATCCTCTCAGTCATTATTCTCACTCTAGTCATGACGCGGCTGCGGCTCGATGAGCGCGACCCGCGTCCGCTTGAGGACTGGACGCGTGACGGCGTGCTGGCGCTGGTGTGCGGCGGAGCCGTTAGCCTGATTTTGCTGATGGTGCTAAGCGGTCCGCTTGATACCACGGTCAGCGACTTCTTTGCCGCCACCAGCGTCCCGATTGCGCATGGCGCCAACATCGTCAACGTCATCCTGGTGGATTACCGCGGCTTTGATACATTGGGCGAGATTGCCGTCGTGATGGCTGCCGCCATGGCGGTAGTGGCACTGCTGCGCACGCGCAAGCGTGTTGCCAAGCAGGACGGTGAAGCATGAACACCGTGATCCTTCGGGCAGTCGCACCACTGATCGTCGGCACCATGTTGGTGTTCTCGGTTTATATCTGTCTGCGCGGACACAATGAGCCTGGCGGCGGCTTCATCGGCGGGTTGATCGCCGCTTCCGCTATTGCGGTGCTCGGCATGTCCTGGGGACGCGACGCGGCACGGCGAGCCCTGCGGTTCGATCCGGTGGCAATCGCAGCCTTCGGCGTTTTGCTTGCTGCGGCCTCGGGCCTACTCTCGCTGTTCACCGGCAACAGCTTCATGACCAGTATCTGGCTCTACCTTGAACTAGGCGGCGCCACTTTGCCGCTGTCAACGCCGCTGTTCTTCGATATTGGCGTGTTTCTGGTTGTCCTTGGCGCCTTGTCCGCCATAGCGCTTGGCCTCGAAACCGATGACGGGGAGGGGCTCTGATGGAACTGGTTCTTGCGCTTATGGTCGGTGTGTTCGTGGCGACGGGTGTCTACCTGCTATTGTCCCGTGCGCTGATCCGCATGCTCATGGGCATTCTCGTGCTCGGCAACGGCGTAAACCTCCTGATCTTCACGGCGGGCAGGTTGACCCGCGAAGCGGCGCCGATCGTGCCGCCAGGGCTGGAGCAAGCCACTGGGCCAATTGCCAATCCTCTGCCACAGGCGCTGATCCTTACTGCCATCGTCATCGGCTTTGCCATGTTCAGTTTTTTGCTGGTGTTGGCCTATCGCGCTTATCAAACGCTCGACTGTGACGACACGGACGCCATGCGGATGGCCGAGCCAGTCGATTCGCCCAAGCCGCCGCTGAGCTACTGATGGAAAATTTGGTGCAAACGTCAGGCGTCCCTATCGCCGATTGGATCGTGGTGCTGCCGCTTGTACTGGCGCTGGTTGGAGCGGCACTGGGCTTGATGCTGCGCAACAATGGGCGCGTTACATTTCTTCTGACGCTGCTGGTTTTGACGGGGATCATCGCCTGCGAAGGGGCCCTCGCATGGCGCATCTGGAACGAAGGTCCGGTCAGCATGACCATGGGCAATTGGCTGCCGCCCTTCGGGATCAGTTTTGCGGCCGATCTGTTCGGAGCGGGGTTTGCTCTTGCGGCTTCCGTGGTCACGCTGCTCGTTGTCATCTTCGCCGAAGCGGACCGTTCGGCGGCCGATGGACGGGACGGCTTTCATGCACTCGTCATGTTATTGCTGGGCGGCGTAACCGGCTCGTTTCTCACAGGCGATCTCTTCAACCTTTATGTCTGGTTCGAAGTGATGCTTATTGCTTCGTTCGGTCTGATCGTGTCGCGCGGCACGGCGATGCAGCTCGACGGCGCGGTCAAATACGGGTTCCTCAATTTTCTGGCAACGACCCTGTTCTTGCTGGCGCTAGGCTTGATCTATGGCCTGCTCGGCACCTTGAACATGGCCGACATCATCGGCAAGGCGGCTTCGGCCGACCCGGCAGCGATGACGGCTATTGCCGCCTTGCTGCTGCTCGCTTTTGGCATGAAGGCTGCGGCCTTTCCGGTTAATGCCTGGTTGCCGGCATCCTACCATGCGCCGCCCGCGGCGATCTCGGGACTGTTCGCCGGCCTTCTGACCAAGGTTGGCGTTTATGCGGCGCTGCGAAGCCTTGTGGTGCTGCTGCCAGCCAGCCGCGAAATCCTGGAACCGGTTATTGCGCTCATGGCGATCGGCTCCATGCTGCTCGGACCCATGGGGGCGATCGCGGAAACCAATCTGCGGCGCGCCATCGGCTTTCTGGTGATCGGAGGCATCGGCGCGGCGCTTGCCGGTATTGCCTTGGCCGGGCAGGGCGGCACAGGCGGCGCGGGAGCCTACATTTTCCATTCCATGCTGACGATGACAGCGCTTTATCTAGTTGCTGGTTTGATCGAGCGGGCGAGTGGGCAGACCGATACGCGCCAGATGGGCGGGCTTTATGCTAGCAATACAGCGCTTTCGATCATGTTCCTGCTGCTGGTCCTCGCCGTTGCTGGCGTCCCGCCGTTGCTTGGCTTCTGGCCCAAGCTCTTGCTGATCGATGCCGGGTTGGCGCGGGGCGGCTGGTTGGGCGGCTTGCTCGTCTTGGCGCTGGTGCTCAATGCCATTTTGACGCTGATCGCCGGTACGCGAATCTGGGCGCATGTGTTCTGGCGCCAGCGGAATGCGGAGCCGATGCAAACGGAGGTTAATCCCACCCGCATTTATCTACGCTATGGTGCGGCTGCAGCTATTGTGGGGCTGACGGTGATCATTGGGCTTTGGCCCAATTGGCTGTTTGCAGCGGCCCGCGTCGGTGCGGCCGATCTGCTTGACCCGGCGCGTTATGTGACGGCAGTGGGGCTGGCTGGGAGTGTGCCATGAAGCAGATTGTCTTTGCCGTTGCCCTGGTCATCCTTTGGGCCGCCATTACCGCCAACTTCTCAACGCCTAATCTCCTGCTCGGCGCAGTGGTGGCGATCGGTGCGCTGGCATTCCTGCGCCGCTCGTTCTCGCAGCCGCTGCGGTGGGGCAAGCTGCGGGCTATCGTGTCGTTGGCCATGTCGTTTCAGTTCGAACTGCTCGTCAGTGCCTTCCGTGTTGCCAAAATTGTCCTGACGCCCAACCTCAAAGCGGTTCTGCGACCGGCGATTGTGGCCTTCCCGCTCAGCGTCAAGAGCGATGCGGAGATTGCAACGCTTGCCAACCTTATAACACTGACTCCGGGGACGCTGAGCGTCGATGTCTCCAAGGATCGTTCGGTGCTTTATGTGCATGTGCTGAGCTTTAGCAGCAAGGATCAGTTCATCGCCGAACTGGCAGGCGGGTTCGAGCGGCAAGTCAGGGAGGTATTTGCATGACCCCGGCAGAAGCGGTTTCTTGGGCGAGCACGATTGCTCTGGTGCTGCTCGGGTTGGCTTTACTGCTGTCGCTGGCGCGAATCATGATCGGACCATCCTTGGCTGATCGCGTGCTGTCGCTTGATCTTCTAACCGTCCTCGTCATGGGCTTCGTGGGTGCGCTGGCGATCCGCACCGGGCTGACGCTCTATATCGACATTGCCATTGCCCTGGCTTTGCTTGGCTTCCTCGCAACCATTGCCTTCGCGCGGTACATCCTGTCGCGCCGCAAAGCAGGGGAGTATGAGCCATGATCGCTGACCTGGCCATTTACGCCGGATGCGTGCTGCTCGTTGCTGGCGCGCTGTTTTCGCTGCTGGCTGCAATTGGTGTTCTGCGGCTGCCGGACTTGCTGACGCGAATGCATGCTGCGTCCAAAGCAGGTGCCGTAGGCGGCGGATTGATCCTTTTGGCAGTGCCGCTCGTTACACTGGACGGCAGTGTCGCACTGCGTGCAATACTGGGCGTAGTGTTTCTGCTTCTTACAACGCCTGTCGCAGCACATCTTCTAGCGCGCGCTAGTCTAGGCACAACAGACGAGACATCATCAGTACTGACGTTGGATGAATTACGGCATAAAAAAGGCTCGACTGAATAGCCAAGATACATGCGGAGGTTACATGTAAATTGCGTTCAATTGGGTTGCCGTACACGATAAACAGCCTTAGATGTGAATCACAGCCACAATTTCCCTGTTGCGGCCCAGTAATAATGGAAGGTTGAATGATGAATGATACCGCCGGTGCGGCGACCGGTCATGAGCAAGAGTTGATCGAGCTTAGCACCGAAATCGTCGCGGCCTATGTGAGCCACAATGCTCTAAGCCCATCCGATTTGCCCAAGTTGATTGCCGAAGTACATGGCGCACTCAAGTCTCTGTCTTCCAACGAGGCGCCTGTTTCTGTTGAAGAACTGAAGCCCGCCGTGCCTGTGCGCAAATCGGTCGCATCCGACTATATTATCTGCCTCGAAGACGGCAAGAAGTTCAAGTCACTCAAGCGCCATCTGCGCACGCACTACAATCTTTCGCCGGAAGAATACCGCGAGAAGTGGGGCCTGCCGCCAGACTATCCGATGGTCGCGCCAAATTACTCGGCCACCCGCTCCAAGCTGGCCAAGGACAATGGCCTGGGCCGCAAGGCAGCCTGAGTAAGCTAACGCAACGAGACGTCGCGTCTGTGTGCCTAAGAAGAAGGCGTGCCGACCCCGGCGATAACCAAAATCACACGGCCGCTCCTTGGAGTGGCCGTTTGATTTTATGGGGCAACAACTTATCCCACTTATCCCCCTGAGCTTGCCTTTCGTCAGAATATAGGAATAAATTCCTGTATCTGGAGGAGGTGCTCCGATGATCGACTCGGCAGAACTGGCTGTTTCGCGTTATCCAAACCGGGCGATAGACGAAGTCATATCACTTGTCGCGCGAGAAAAAAATGTGCCGCAACGGCTAATTAGGCATCGTTCAAGGTGCCGGTTGAAGGCTTCGCAGGCACGCCATCTGGCGATGTACTTGTCCTACGTCGTGCTCGGCCGGACGCTGGCTGAAATTGGAGATGAGTTCGGCCGGGATAGGACTACAGTCTCATATGCTTGTGCCCAGATCGAGGATTTGAGGGACGACCCGGCCTTCGATGCCGAGGTGTCCCGGCTAGAAAGCTGGTTGGAGAACGTATGCGAGGACAAGCGCCATGCAACGGCCTGAAGAGAGTTCATTGTTACGGCTGGCCAGCGCTAGAAATGGCGAGGAAGCATTTCTGGCGCCCCACCATTTGGCAGCAGCCAATAGGTTCGAGCGGTTGATCGCCCGGGCAATGCTTGGGCCGCGGTTGACTATGTCCTATGATCCGGCACGAGCCAGCGGCGGGCAGTGGGGGACGGGTAATGCCGTGGTGGAGATGACCGACACGGCGGCCGAGGCGCGCCAGAAGCTGAACCGGCTTGCCAGCGGGCTTCCCCGTGATTGCTGGGACGTGGTGTTCGACGTCTGCGGCATGGGCAAAGGGCTGCAGACGATCGAAACGGAGCGGACTTGGCCCCGCCGTAGCGCCAAGCTGGTGTTGCGCGTTGCACTGGATCAACTGGCTGGTGAGTTCGGGCTTCTGCCCCATGTGGCTGGCAGCGCAGGTGGAGCAACGCGGAACTGGCTGGAAGAACGCCTGCCGCTGATCGGCGAGGCGCCTTAGCTCAGCGCCTTGCCTTCTGAGCGAATGCGATTGACCATGGCGACCAGGCCATTGGAGCGCTGCATGCCCAGATGCTCGCTGAGGCCGATCTTCTTGAACCACTCGATCGCGTCTGTATTGGCGATCTCGGATGCAGGCCGGCCGGAATAAAGCGCGATGAGAATAGCGACAAGGCCCTTGGTGATGATGGCATCCGACTGGCCGCGGAAGTTCAGATTGGCAGCGGCGTCGGAACGGTCAACGTCGGAGACCAGCCAGACATTGGAGGCGCAGCCCTTAACCCGGTTTTCTGCGTTCTTTTCAGTTTCTGGCAGCTCAGGCAGCGCTTGCCCAAGCTCGATGACATAGGTCAGCCGGTCCTCCCAGTCATCGAGTAGAGAAAGGTTCTCGGCAATCTCATCAAAGGCGGCTGGCTGGGTCATGACTGCTATCTAGGGTGCGCCACAATCGGCTGCAAGACAAAGCCAACGCTGCAGGCAATGTTAGTGTTGCGAGCGTGATTTGAACAAGAAAAGGCCCCAGGCACGCGGTTGGTGCATCTGGGGCAAGTCCAGCGGAGGATGGAGTTCGCTGCTTGGGGAAGCGGCGCGACCGCTGGTGTCATCAGGCGCCGGTTAGGCGCCTAACCCGTGCGGTCCGGCCGGGGCCTAGGATAGGGAGCTGGATCGCTGGCCGGCACTGCATGCATGGGAACGCCGGCGGTCGGGGAGGGCTGGAGGACGGCAGCGGCGACGGCCTTGCCGCCGATGCACTCAAGGCTACTGCATTGAATGGTGCTGACCTGTTCGGCCACGACCTGTTTGCCAGCCGCCAGAGCCTGTACGGCAACTGTTTGTGCATCGGGCAGATCAGCGCCCGGCTTGATCACCAGATAGGCTACAGTGAGCCAAAAGACGGATCGGACAACGACAAACATGGCGGCTACCTGAGGAAAACGAGCAGGCTGCATCACCTGCACCACCAAGCCTAGATGGTGCTGCTTAAACCGATCTGCGGCATTTCGATAAAATTTGAATCAAAGGCGGCGCGCATCCCGGAGCAAGAGAAACGGCTTGTTTACGCTAAGCGGAGAAAGCCGCCGCCGCACGCAACCGAAAGCCGTTTCCCCTGTCTGACTTAAGCTGACCTTAGCTCTTGGGCGGCAATCTCGGGCCAACAAGACTCGGGCACTGTCCGGGCGGAAATGACCCCTTCGGCTGTTATCCGCAGCGCCTTATGAGCGCAGTCAAAGCCGGCGTCGTAGTAGTGAGTAATGCGTATGCGTAGCCTGTTCTCTTTCGGCGTAAGCAAGGAGATGTCCCTGGCCATAGCTGGCACGGGGCATCGGCCTGAAATGCTGCGCCGCAAGACGATCGCGAACAATGCGCGGCTGGCGATGATTTTGTGCGCCTTCACCATGCCGCTGGCTGTGTTCTGGTTGGTCGACGGGCATACGCTTCCCTTTATGCTGGCGGCGCTCGGCGTCGGCGGTGGCATGGTGACTTTGACGCTGCACGACCGCAGGTTGTTCGACGAAGCGGCCACTGGGCAGGTTTATACCATCCTCGCAGCCGGTGTGTTGCTGACCCTCGCCGACGCGCGGTTGGTAGATGCAGGGCTTGCTGTTGCCCTAATGGCTACTGTGCTGGCTTCTCTGGTCGGCCGCGCTCATCTGCGGCAGCAGAGCTGGATATTGTTTGGGGGCGTGGGGCTTCTTGGCCTTGCGGGATCATTCATGCCTGTCCTCATGCTGGACACGGCGATGTTGATGGCAACCGGTGCGCTCGCCTTTATCATCAGCGTCGCGGTTGTGCTCCATAGTGCCAGCCGGATCAGCGCTGCCTATGAAGTTTATGACAAAGCGCAGATCAGCGCGTACCGGCATCTGATAGAGCATGTGCAGGATGGCGTCTTGCGCTATTCGAGCGAAGGCGAATTGCTGATGGTGTCGCAATCGTCGGAAAAGCTGTTTGGCTGCAGGCGCTATGAACTGTCGGGCAGCGGATTAACCGAACGCGTGCATGTAGCCGACCGCCCGATTTTCCTAACGGCCTTTGCCGATGCCAACCAATCGGCCAAGTCTCGCGTGTTCGAGGTGCGCATGCGCCAGGATGATCCGCGCGCCAGCTCGCTAGTACCGCGCTTTATCTGGGTCGAAGTCAGCTTATCTCCCGTTGTCGAACCCGAATCGACCGACCGCTACGAGGTGATTGCCTTGCTGCGCGACGTAACTGACCGGAAAGACAGCGAAGTTGCGATGGCCGAGGCGCGCCGGGTAGCGGAAGAAGCTTCGGACGCAAAGTCGCGCTTCCTGGCGACGATAGGTCACGAATTGCGGACGCCGCTCAACGCCGTAGTTGGGTTCTCGGAGATGATGACCAGCGGCATTGGCGGACAGCTTTCCGATACACATCGGGAATATGCCGGGCTCATCCACCAGAGCGGCAAGCATTTGCTTGAAGTCGTGCGCATGTTGCTCGACATGTCGCGCCTGGAGGCGGGCAAATTCGAACTACAGACCGAACCCTTCAACGCGCCTGAACTCATTGAGCCATGCTTCAGCATGGTTGAGCCAATGGCCAAGGACCGCAATGTGTTGCTGGTCGCCGATATTGCCAAGCACCTCCCCATGCTGATGGCGGATGAGCGAGCCTGCCGGCAGGTCCTGCTCAATCTCTTGTCGAACGCCATCAAGTTCAGCAATCCTGGTGGGACCGTTACTGTGACGCTCAAGCGGCAGGGCACGATGCTCAACCTCTCGGTTAGTGACCAGGGTATCGGCATGGCGCCCGAATCGCTGGAGCGAATTGGCGAAGCGTTCTTCCAAGAACAGGGCGGACTTGCGCGAAGCTATGAAGGCACCGGCTTGGGCTTGTCCATCGTCAAGGGATTGGTGGAGCTGCACCAAGGCACATTGCGCGCCATGTCCGAAATTGGGGCGGGGACAACTGTAACTGTTTTGCTGCCTATAAACGGTCCGGCAATAAAGTCCGACGACACTGCGACCGTAACGCCTATCCGCAAA